>NNBU01000060.1_pt1 | contig 84849 bp, 77 predicted proteins | sample 1173781 | NCBI WGS metagenome assembly NNBU01 (sample SAMN07173937, study PRJNA388173) | plant metagenome | biome: Plant school; feature: Soil; material: Symbiotic tissue of Blasia pusilla L.; isolation source: symbiotic tissue sample KVJ2 | host: Blasia pusilla | place: Norway: Troms, Kvaloya...
ATTTTTTCGCTGGGTAATCAGGTAAAAAACGTTCTAGAAATTGGGATTTTTAATTCTCTGTTAACAGACATCCTGAAGAATAATGGATACAACGTTTCTACTGCTGATATTGACCCCAGCCTCAAACCAGAAATAATTTTGGATTTGACGACAGATTTTTCCTTACCAAAAGATAAATTTGATGCGATTGTCCTGTTTCAAGTTCTGGAACACTTCCCCTACGAACAGTCGGAAGAAGCATTGAGAAAACTTGCCATTGCAACCAAGAAATTTTTGGTGATTTCGATTCCCTATTGCACCCAATACCTCTCGTTTCAGGTGAAAACTTCTTTCTCAGGTAGACCAAGGCATTTACTATTCAATGTCCCAAAATTCTGGAGTCCAACGCCAGTCTGTGACGAACACTACTGGGAAATGGGTTTGAAAGGATATCCGAAAACGCGGATTTTAAACTCTGTTGCCAAAGCTGGGTTAACTGTCAAGCAAGAATTTATCGATCCCACTTATCCATACCATTATTTTTTGGTGTTGGAGAAAAATTCTAGTAATACTTAGGGAGTGGGGCAATACGGTTCGGTTAAGGTTTTTTGATGAAAATTTTAGATCGCAAAGATGCGATAAATCGCTGTCAAGACGAAAGACGATTATTGTAGAGACGGCGATTTATCGCGTCTCTTGCCTTAACCGAACAGTATTGGGGAGTGGGGGGAGATGAGGGAGTAGGGAAATCCGAATCAGAAAATGGGGGCAAACAATGCTTAGAAAAGGAGCGATCGCCTAAGCTATGCTTTTAAAATCCTAATTGGTATCATGCCCTTCTATGTTCTCCGGGTTTATCCTGGAAAACAGAGGGATAGGCTGTATTAGCCACTATCATCTTTTCAGATACTAACATCGAAAAATTACCAATTATGCTAGAACAAGGCACTATCAGTATTCATACTGAGAATATTTTCCCGATCATCAAGAAGTCGCTTTACTCAGATCACCAAATCTTCTTGCGGGAACTGGTATCCAACGCTGTAGACGCCATCCAAAAGCTAAAAATGGTATCCCGCGCCGGCGATTATGCTGGAGACATCGGCGAACCAGAAATTGAAATTGCCATTGACAAAGATAAGAAAACTCTATCCATCTCCGATAACGGTATCGGGATGACCGCAGATGAAGTTAAGAAATATATCAATCAGGTTGCCTTCTCTAGTGCTGAAGAATTTATTCATAAATATGAAGGCAAATCAGATCAACCGATAATCGGCCACTTCGGTCTTGGTTTCTACTCTTCCTTCATGGTGGCGCAAAAGGTAGAAATTGATACTTTATCTTATCAAGAAGGGGCGCAGGCGGTTCACTGGACTTGTGATGGTTCTCCAGCTTTCACTCTCGAAGAATCTTCTCGGACAACTCGCGGTACTACTATTATTCTCAGTCTGCAAGGGGAAGAAGAGGAATTTCTCGAATCTGCACGAATTAAGAATCTTGTCAAGACTTACTGCGACTTTTTGCCAGTCCCGATTAAACTAGATGGCGAAGTAATAAATAAACAAAAAGCACCGTGGCGAGAGTCTCCAAGTAACTTAACTCAAGAAGATTATTTAGAGTTTTACCGCTATCTGTATCCTTTTCAAGAAGAACCTTTGTTATGGGTACATTTAAATACAGACTATCCCTTTATCATCAATGGGATTCTGTATTTCCCGAAAATGAGGCCAGATGTAGATGTTACCAAAGGGCAGATCAAGCTATTTTGCAATCAAGTTTTTGTCAGCGATAACTGCGAAGAAATTATCCCGCAATTTCTGATGCCGATGCGGGGTGTGATTGATAGCACCGATATTCCTCTAAACGTATCGCGCAGTGCCTTGCAAGGCGATCGCACCGTGCGGAGAATTGGTGATTACATTGCCAAAAAAGTAGGCGATCGCCTCAAAGAACTTTTCCGCGATAATCGTGAACAATACATTAGCGCGTGGAAAGACCTTGGCACCTTTGTAAAATTTGGCGTTCTTAACGACGAGAAATTCAAAAAACAAATCGAAGATATCATCGTCTTCCGCACCACCGCCAAGCTAACAGAAAAAGTTGCGCCTGAAACTCCAGTGGTTGAAGTCCAGTCTTCAGACGGAGATGCTTGGCAAGATGTCACTCCTTCACCCAGTTCTGAAAACTCAGCACCCAGCGCTCCCTATACTACGCTGAAAGAGTATCTAGAGCGTAACAAAGAACGCAACGAAAATCGGGTTTTCTACAGCACCGATGGAGCAACCCAAGCTACATACATAGAACTGCACAAAAATCAAGGATTGGAAGTCCTGTTTATGGACTCCTTCATCGACACTCACTTTATCAACTTCCTAGAGCGGGAATATCAAGATGTCAAGTTTACGCGGGTAGACTCAGACTTAGACAATACCCTGTTGGAACAAGACAAAGCTACGGAAATTGTTGATCCCAAGACGAACAAAACTCGCAGTGAGACGATCAAAGAGTTATTTGAGAAATCTCTCAACAAACCCAAACTTAACATCCGTACCGAAGCTTTGAAATCGGATGATCCTCAAGGAACACCACCTGCGATCGTGCTTTTACCAGAAATTCTCCGCCGTATGCGGGAAATGAGCGCCATGATGCAGCAGCAGACAGCCGAGTTTCCCGAAGACCACATTTTACTGGTGAATACTGCTCACCCACTGATTCAAAATCTGGCAAATATTAACCAAGGTAGTATCATTCAAGGTGAAGGTGAATCGCCTACAAATCAGTTAGTCAACTTGATTTGCCAACACGTCTACGATTTAGCGCTGATGTCTCAGAAAGGATTTGACGCTGAGGGAATGAAATCTTTCGTCGAGCGATCGAATGACGTACTCACCAAGCTGACGGAACAAGCAAGCAAGTAAGTAGTGGTGAGTTAGGAGTTAGGAGTTATTTCTCCCCCCCCTCCCCCATCTCCCCACTCTCGACTCCCCACTTCTGTTGCCTAAGACCTAAAATGGAAAGGCTGTATTAAAATAAGAATCTGGAGATACTTGCTATGTCCCGTCGCTGTGAACTAACTGGTAAAAAGGCAAATAACGCTTTTGCTGTTTCCCACTCCCACCGCCGTACTAAACGCCTTCAGCACGCTAATCTGCAAAACAAGCGTGTTTGGTGGGAAGCCGGAAATCGCTGGGTGAGATTGAAGTTGTCTACCAAAGCAATTAAAACCCTACAAATTAATGGGTTAGAAGCAATGGCAAAAGAAGCTGGCATTAACCTAAATCATTACTAAATAATGTGGATTTCATAACCCAAAGCTTTCGTTGGGTGGAATACAGGTAATTTGTAGGGTAGCACACCTAGCTGTGCTACCCTACTGCTTTGTCAAGCTAATTTTGAGGGCTTTTAGTAATTTTCTGTTATATCAAGTCCGGTTAAACACTTATAAAACGTCATTGCGAACGAAGTGAAGCAATCGCAGAGACATTGGGATTGCTTCACTTCGTACCCTGCGGGAACGCCAAGGACGAACGCAATGACAACTAATTACCCGGACATGATATTACCCAATCAACACGATCCTTTCCCCAAAATCTTTCGCCTTCCACTACCCAAGTTGGCATTCCAGGACAAGCAAATTGTTCATATTCTGCTCAAGCTGCTACTAATTCTAGAATGCGATCGCCATTCAGCCCAACATCATTTGCACTAAATTAACTCGCTATTTTGATTGATATTAAATTTGGCTTTTAACCCATTGGCGAAATTCTTTAACTAATTCCAAATAATCTTTTTCTCCCACCTGCTCTAAAAAATTAGAAATCTCCGTTAATGGCAGATTGGGAAATGCTAAACTCCGTTCAACAGATATATATTTTTGATTTTGTAAAATATTAATACTAAAAAAATTGCCATCATATCGCCAGATTTCAGGTACACCCATATCAGCATAGACTTCAAAACGATTTTTAGAACTGCTAGTAATATCAATTTCCACTACCAAATCTGGTGGCGGGTCTTGTTGCAAGTTAATTCTTTTTTTGCCTCTAATTATATTGATATTTTCAATATAAAAGCATTCATCTGGTTCTGCGCCACTAAGCTCTGGACGTTTGAAAGTAGTAGAACCAAGGGGGTCGATTCTAACGTCTAATTCTTCTCCTAGAGTTTCGACAAATCGACCTAATACTTTTTTGTATCGTTCATGTTCGGGTGAAGGAACCATGATTTCTAAAGTACCTCGATTGTAAGTAAGCCGGAGGCGGCGACTAGCACTAAGTTCAGTTAGCAACTTTTCATAAGTTTGCCAACTGATACCCGATAGGTGGATGATTTCTGTGGGTTGAAGCAGTGTGTTGCTAGCCATAGCGATATTTGATGTAGGTTCTCGCTGTACAATAGCCATTCTTACCCTCACTGTACTTTAAGCTGAATCTTCTTTAAAGGAAGGTGTGTGGTTGCTACAGTCGCGGTGAAAAATACTAAGCTGGTAAATAGCACGTTAAAACTTTAGCGGAAATTCCGAATCGCATTCATCGGCGGTTTAGAATTCCCCATTGGCGAACTACCTGTAATTACATTATGTTTGATGCATTATCTGACCGTTTAGAATCCGCCTGGAAAAAACTGCGGGGACAGGACAAAATTTCTCAATCCAATATTCAAGATGCATTGCGCGAAGTGCGCCGCGCCTTGTTGGAAGCAGATGTCAATCTCCAGGTAGTCAAAGATTTTATTAGCGAAGTCGAAGCCAAAGCACAGGGAGCCGAGGTGATTACCGGCGTGCGACCTGATCAACAGTTCATCAAAATTGTTCATGATGAACTGGTGCAGGTGATGGGAGAAGAAAATGTTCCCCTCGCAGAAGCCGAAGAACAGCCTACTATTATTCTCATGGCTGGGTTGCAAGGTACTGGTAAAACCACAGCTACCGCTAAGTTAGCCTTACATCTAAGAAAATTAGAGCGTAGCTGTTTGTTGGTGGCGACAGACGTATATCGCCCAGCAGCGATCGACCAATTGCTAACATTGGGTAAACAAATTGATGTACCAGTATTTGAACTAGGAAGCGACGCCGATCCCGTAGAAATCGCCCGACAAGGTGTAGAACGCGCTAGGGCAGAAGGTGTCAACACAGTAATTATTGATACTGCTGGACGCCTGCAAATTGACGAAGATATGATGGCGGAATTAGCCCGCATCAAAGCAACTGTCCAACCCCATGAAACTCTGTTGGTGGTGGACGCGATGACTGGTCAAGAGGCGGCAAATCTTACCCGCACCTTCCACGATCAAATCGGAATTACTGGGGCGATTCTCACCAAAATGGATGGTGATAGCCGTGGTGGTGCTGCGCTTTCGGTGCGAAAGATTTCGGGAGCGCCGATTAAATTTGTGGGTGTGGGTGAGAAAGTCGAGGCACTGCAACCGTTTTATCCCGATCGCATGGCATCCCGGATTTTGGGAATGGGCGATGTGTTGACTTTGGTAGAAAAAGCCCAAGAAGAGTTTGACTTAGCCGATGCTGAGAAAATGCAGGAGAAAATTTTGTCAGCGAAGTTTGACTTTACTGACTTTCTCAAGCAGTTGCGAATGCTGAAGAATATGGGATCTCTGGGAGGCTTCATCAAGATGATTCCAGGGATGAATAAGCTCTCAGACGATCAGCTAAAGCAGGGAGAAACGCAGCTAAAACGCTGTGAGGCGATGATTAATTCCATGACTCGCCAAGAACGCCACGACCCCGATTTATTAGCCAGTTCTCCCAGTCGGCGGCGGCGGATTGCTTCTGGCTCAGGGTATAGAGAGTCAGATGTGACTAAACTGGTGGGTGATTTCCAAAAAATGCGATCGCTCATGCAGCAAATGAGTCAAGGTGGCTTCCCTGGAATGCCAGGAATGTTTGGCGGTGGCGGTATGGGCAACGCCTTCGCAGGTGCTGGTAATCGTCCCGCAGCCCCCGGATGGCGAGGTTATGATGGTGCCTCAGCCACGAAAAAGAAAAAACCCAAAGATAAAAAGAAAAAAGGCTTTGGTAATCTTTAGTCATTAACAAAGAACTAATGACAAAGGACTAATGACAAATAGCAGCAAATGCTAGGCAGTGCTAAAATTAGCATTTCGACCTCAGAATTTATCAGCAGAGGAAACTAACCCTCAATTTCTCGGCAGCAGCCAGATTTAGGTTACTTCCTCACCAATTAGTTGCTAACTAATATCTAACAACAGGAGAATGATTCTTCAACCATGATCAAACTGCGCTTGAAACGATTCGGTAAAAAGCGGGAAGCAAGTTACCGCATTGTCGCCATTAACAACCTCGCTCGCCGCGATGGCCGTCCCTTAGAAGAATTGGGTTTTTATAACCCCAGAACAGATGAAGTGCGACTAGACGTTCCCGGTATCGTCAAGCGACTACAACAAGGCGCTCAACCCACTGACACCGTTCGTCGCATTCTAGTAAAAGCTAATGTTTTTGAGCAGGTCAGTGCAACAGCCGCATCATAATTTCGGAACAAAACTCCCAACAGCTAGCCCCAACTATGTTGAGCTGGTTCGGTTTTTGGTGCAGCCGTTTTTGGAATCTCCAGAGACATTAAGTGTCGATTGTGAAATTTCTCAGGCCCTCAACCGGGTTTGGGTTCGCATCGCCTTTGAAAGCACAGATAAAGGAAAAGTGTTTGGTCGAGGGGGACGCAATATTCAGGCTATTCGTACAGTAATTGCCGCAGCCGCAGCCGCAGCTGGGCAATCAACATACCTGGATATCTACGGCAGCACCACTCCGGGCCGCGAGGGTATGTCTTTTGATGAAGAGACAGAAGAGCGATCGCCACCGCCGACTAGGAGAGAACCACGTGGAAATGATGGGCCTAAACCCATTGTCAAACCGCGCCTCCGCTAGGTTGAAACTAGAGAGCAAGTCTGAGCGGTTGTTGTTACCTCCGCTCAGAATTTTTGTAAAGATAAAAAGTCAAAAAGGCGAATAGAATAGAGCCTCCGGCACGCTGACGCGTAGCTTGCTTCTCCGTAGGAGTACGCAGCGACACAAACAAAGTCCGCCTCCGCGGACTAAGGATAAATTGAGGTTTTGAAACCCACGCAGGTGGGTTTTGCTTGTGTAGACGCGGTTTATAATTGCCCTGTTAACGTTAATTTGACACCAATGTACATCTGTACGCCCTGATAGGCGATTAATTTGTGGCAAAGATTTTTCAAAATGTAAGTAATAAAAGCGTAATTTCGCCGTTAGCGAGAAAACATTAACTTTTGTCAAACACAGATCCTCACCAATTAAAAAATACTATGGCAGGTGCCTTAACAATTCAGCTGCCGAATGTTCCCAGTGCGATCGCTCTTGGAGGAGATGGAGAAGAAAATCTCAAAATCTTATCTCGGCAAACAGGAGCCACTTTAGTTCTACGCGGACAGGAATTAGTGATTTCTGGTACCGAAGGGCAAATTGATCTGGCTTCTCGATTAGTGCGATCGCTTGAAGACCTCTGGATTAAAGGGAATACTATCACCAGTGCCGATATTTTAACAGCCCGTCAAGCCATAGATAGCGATCGGCAAGGAGAACTGAAAGATTTACAGCGAGATGTCCTCGCTAAAAGTCGTCGGGGTGAAGAAGTCCGTGCTAAAACCTTCCGCCAGCGTCAATATATTGATGCACTCCGTAGACGCGATCTCACCTTTGGTATTGGGCCTGCTGGTACTGGCAAGACTTATCTCGCTGTTGTTGTCGCCGTGCAAGCACTCCTTGCCAACCAAGTTGAAAAGCTAATTTTAACTCGCCCTGCCGTCGAAGCCGGTGAAAAACTCGGTTTTTTGCCTGGAGATTTACAACAGAAAGTTAATCCCTATCTTCGCCCACTTTACGATGCTATTTATGAATTCATCGACCCAGAAAAAGTACCCAGTTTAATGGAACGCGGTGTGATTGAAGTTGCACCACTGGCCTATATGCGGGGACGCACTCTCAACAATGCCTTTGTAATTGTGGATGAAGCTCAAAATACTACACCGGCTCAGATGAAAATGGTTTTGACTCGTTTGGGTTTCCGTTCTCGGATGGTAATTACAGGCGACATGACACAAACTGATTTACCACTTCACCAACAATCGGGTTTAGGAGTGGCTTTACAAATTTTAAAACACGTTGAAGGCATTGCCTTTTGCGAATTTTCCCAAAAAGATGTCGTGCGACATCCTTTAGTTCAGCGTATTGTCGCTGCTTATGAACAATATGAACAATATGAAAAATAGTCATTGGTCATTGGTCATTGGTCATTGGTCATTAGTAAAAAAACTAATGACGAAGGACAAATGACAAATGACAAATGACAAAGGACAAATGACAAAGGACAAAGGACAAAGGATAATAATTTATGAGTACTACTTTGAAAGAATTCTTAGCAGCTTGCGAGACTCTGGGAACTTTGCGTTTAATTGTTACTAGCAGTGCTGCTGTATTAGAAGCACGAGGCAAAATAGAAAAGTTATTTTATGCAGAATTGCCCAAAGGTAAGTATGCGAATATGCATACTGAAGGCTTTGAATTTCACTTGAATATGGACAAAATTACTCAGGTGAAATTTGAAACTGGTGAAGCAAAAAGGGGTAACTTTACAACCTATGCTATTCGGTTTTTAGATGATAAACAGGAGTCTGCTTTAAGCCTATTTTTGCAATGGGGGAAACCGGGAGAATATGAACCAGGACAAGTGGAAGCTTGGCAATTTCTACGAGAGAAGTATGGGGATCTTTGGCAACCTTTGCCAGCAGAAATTTAATATAGCTAAACGGATAGTGGTGGAGGAAATCGGATATCTGCACTGAACTGCTCCACATTAACGCTGCGATGAATTGGTAAAACATATTCTAAATTTCCGTGGGGACGGGCAATAATATGATAAGAAACTACCTCGCCACCGTTAACTCGCAGCACCGCCTTTAATCCTGCTGTCATTGCCACATTCACCTCGCCCACAACCCCCCGAATTAACACGGTAATTCGTCCCAAATCAGTATTTTCATAACCAACAAGAGTGACGCGGGCAGCTTTACACATGGCATCTCCCGCTTCGACTGCTGTGGGAACGCCATAAACTTCAATCATGCCTAGTGCCAATGTCATGCTGTCATCATAAATTTGGGATTGTAGGGTTAATTATATTACTACAAACTTTTAATTTTTAATAGATAAATAATAAACGTTAAATACAAAACTACTAATGCTTGTAATGAAGGTAATTTGGAGTTTTTGTTTGCTGGTTTTTGTCCTGTTATCGGGTGGCGATGCTTTTGCAGGAGAGTTATCTGAACGGTTAGCAAATTTTCCTCAATGGGAAAAATTAACTTCAGTGCAACCGGCTTCAGGTGATTTAGTTTACCCTGAATGGATGGCTGGTTCTTGGCAAGTTAAAAGTACTTTGGTAGATTTAGCTGCACCTTTAGCACCAGAAATTGTAACACCAGGATTTGAAGGTAATCGCCGACAATTAAATCAGCCTGTGAGTTTTGTAGTAAGATTTGTGAAGGAGCAACCACATATTGCTGGGTTAAAAATATTTCCTCAGATAGATTACAAATCCCCAACTTTAGTCGCAGACAGAGCATTTAATAGTTTGAATTTGGCAAGAGCTTATTTAGGGGATGAAGCCGTGTTATTAGTCAAAGTAGATCCAGATTCACCTAACCGTCAAATTACGTTCTTGCGTAGCAGTCGCCAATTAGTTTCCATCGTGACTGCACGGGGCACAGAAATTACCCCTGATGGAAAATTGATCACCGCAGAAGTATTTCAACAACTATTTAAAGGTGGTTCACGCCCCTATTTAAACTCTGTAGAATCTACCACGGCTTATCATAAACTTCCAACATCTAATCCGGCAATTGAGGCAGATCAAGTTACTGCTGTCTATCTTTCACCACAAGATCCAGATTACTTTAAAGCTGGTTCTCGACCAGTTGCTCTCTACCGCTATCACCTAGAATTTGTGCGGGCACAAATGCCTAGTACTCCAAAGGATTGATTTAAATCTATAGCCCTTGACTATTTTGTAATACCTTTGTAGTATATAAATTCCAAGTTTACGATCGCGCTCTTGGACGGTGTGCATCATGGCCAAATTTCAAGATATTGTCAATTACTTTCGCTCTGATTGGAAGCTGAGTCTCTTTAGTATCACAGCATCCAGCGTTTACGAAATTATTGATTTGGTTGTTCCTTATGCGATCGGGCAGATTTTAAACGTTTTGTCTGGTCAAGCTTTGGATAAACCACTTCAAAGTGCGATCGCAACTTTTTCTGACATCACCAATTACCCAGTTAATAAAACCCTATCTTTGGGTGTATTATTGGGTTTAATTTTCGTTGTCACCGTAGTCAGAGCGCCGACACAACCTTGGTTAACCCATTGGTTTCATTGGGATATAACCTTAAGATTGCGTCGCCAGAAAGCCCAAACAGCCATAGAAAAAATTCTTACTCTCCCACTGGAATTTTATGATGAAAATAACCCTGGACGCATTGCAGGAAGAATAGCTAGAGGTATATCTAACCACACTTTTACATACCCAGAAGTTGCCGGACAGCTGATTCCTAGACTAGTTCGTGTACTGGGAATTTTCGTGTTTATCTTGGTGATTGAGTGGCGAATTGCAATTTTATATCTGATTTCCTTTGTAGTTATTCTTAGCTTGAGCTTGAGGGATTTGCAACGGTTGATTTGGCATGAAACTATTCTGGATAAGTATGCAGAGGATACGGAAAGTCGGAATTCTGAACTGATCACCAACATTAAAACGGTGAAAGCATTTGCTACAGAAGCTAAGGAATTGAAGCGGCAAAAGCAACGTTTAGATCGTGAACTAATGGTGGTTGAGTATCGTGTCCACAAAGGTTATGTGAAACTAGCTACTTGGCAAAGAACTGTAATTCAGTTTTGCGTGTTTGCTATTCTGGGTTTGACTCTAGCAGCAACAGTAGATGGAAGAATTTCTCTTGGTCATTTTATCATGACCTTAACTTTTTCTAGCATGGCTTATGCCGAATTAGAACCTATTAACAATTTGGCAGAAGTTTTTGCCCGTCGTTATTCTTCGATGCTGCGATTTCACGAATTTCTTCAAGAGCCAACTGCATCTGATTCAGCTACTCTTTTAGAAGAGAGCAACCAGACAGAATCACCTTATAAATTTACTGGAAAAGTTGAGTTGTCGCACGTCAGTTTTGGATATGATGCCAACCGTCAAGTTTTGCAAGATATCAACTTGTTGATTGAGCCATACCAAACGGTGGCATTAGTGGGGCGTTCCGGTTCTGGTAAGTCTACTTTAGTGAAATTGCTGTTGCGGTATTTTGAACCTAAAGAAGGTCAAATTCTGATTGATGGTCAAGATATTCGCACTTTGAATGTGGGTAAATATAGACGAAGACTAGCGATCGTTCACCAAGAAGTAGACGTTTTCAACGGTACTATATTGGATAACCTCACCTACGGCAGGACAAATGCCAGTTTGGAGCAGGTTCAGGAAGCCTGTAGAATTGCCAGAGTCGATGAAGTAGTGCAGCACTTACCCCAAGGTTATTACACCGTCGTGGGGGAACGAGGTGTCAGACTATCTGGAGGACAAAGACAACGTTTGGGAATTGCTAGGGCGTTGTTAGTGCAACCAGACGTACTGATTTTTGACGAAGCCACCTCTAGTTTAGATTATGAGTCAGAGCGTTCAATTCAGCTAGCGATGCGATCGATTCAGGGGACTTGCACCACCATTGTCATTGCCCACCGTTTAAGTACAGTGCGGGAAGCCGATAAAATTGTAGTTCTGGAGCAAGGAAAAATTGTAGAAGTGGGTAGCCATGATGAACTCTTGCGTCACGAGGGCATTTACCGCCGCTTGCACTCACTGCAAGAAACAGGAGAACTCCTGAATTAGAGGACATACACATTTTAGATTTTGGATTTTGGATTTTAGATTGATATTAAGTCCGGCTAATCACTTATTATTAAAATTTCTTCCTGTCCCCGCGTCAGCTTAAGTAATAAGTCTTTTGCCGGACATGATCTGAACTCCATTTTTCCCGTTCCAATCTTAAAAGATGAGGATCTCAGCTTGAGTAATGAGCAATACTACCTCAAAGCCAGTTCTGAATATCCTAACTGTACATTAGAGGGCTATATCCCGCTTGCTAGAGTGTGAGTCGTTCACGTAAAATATAGTGCCATTGTTGCGGCAGTTCTCATGACCTCATCTGCGTCGTTTGACACATTAGAGTCTTTACAGGCGGATATCGCTGAATTGATCGCTCGTTTACCGACATTAAAAAATCGGCAATTTATTCAGCAAGCACTTGCTACCATTGTTCGTCTGGCTGATACCGAAATTGAGCGTCTCGATTGGAAAATCTTGTCGGCTGCATTAGCAGATATGGAGCGAGGTTTCCAGCTTTTTTATGATTACCGACACGTTCGGAAAGTCACCATCTTCGGTTCTGCTCGTTTAGCGCCAGATACACCAGAGTACCAAATGGCCGTTGAGTTTGCTCGCGCTGTTTCTCAATTAGGATTCATGGTGATGACCGGCGGTGGAGGCGGGATCATGCAGGCGGGTCACGAAGGTGCTGGGCGAGAAAATTCTTTTGGATTAAATATTCAGTTACCCTTTGAACAGGAAGCTAACCCCTTTATAGACGGTGATCACAAGCTAATTCACTTCAAATATTTCTTTACCCGTAAGCTGTTTCTCCTGAAAGAAAGTGATGCTGTAGCCTTGTTTGCTGGAGGTTTTGGCACTCAAGACGAAGCTTTTGAATGTATGACATTAAGCCAGACTGGTAAATTTGGGCCAGTACCTCTAGTTTTAATAGATCGCCCTGGTGGTGATTACTGGCGGTCTTGGAACGAATATATTGATAAGCAACTAGTGCAAAATGGTCTTGTTAGTCCTGAAGACCCCAGTCTTTACACGGTGACAGACAACTTGGATGTGGCTTGTGATGCGATTACTCGTTTTTACCAAGTTTATCATTCTAGCCGCTATGTAGGGGATCAGTTAGTCATCCGCCTGAAGACAGATATATCAGACGCTCTTTTCGAGCAACTCAATGCTGATTTTAGCGACATTCTTGTTAAAGGACGGATTGAAAGAAGTCAGGCGTTAACTCAAGAAGCCCAAGATGAAACTGTTGGATTACCCCGTCTCGTTTTGTACTTTAATCAACGCGACTTGGGACGCTTGTATCAGATGATTGCCACAATTAACCAGATGGGTACTCCTTCACCAGAGGATGCAGCACACCCAGAAAGGAAGTAAGTATTAAGGGTGGATTTTTCCACCCACACCCCAATACTTTTGACAGACTTCGCAGGCTTCTGTTGTGTTGCCAGTTTGGTATTTTTTGGATCGCTAAAGACTTGACTAGGCTCTATGAAAGCGGGATGATTGCGTAGGCGATCGCAACAAACTTCTAACTATCTCCATCTAAAAGGATTTTTACTGGGAACATAAGTCCTAGCAAATAATTTATTTGTTCCCAATTTGTTTTCTAAATATGAAATAAAGCCAGTTAAAACTAGAGGTGATTTACCATTTGCTGAAGCGCCCATCACTAGAAAGATATTTCACCTAGCTGATTTGTCTACTTTAGTCAACTCTTTAAAAGAGTTGTTGAAGAGTCAGTTTCCACGATATATAAATTATTGTCAAATATTGTCAAATTTTTAATCAAAACAAATGATGCAATTTGGCAAGTAAATTTGCCTTGCCTCCTTTATACTGGCTTTGAAAAGATGTGGCTTTTAGAGTCCGTCTTTTTTTGTAAAAGGCGTAACGAAAACAAGGTAATTTGACCTACTTCCAGATGTCTAATACACCAGTTATTATGACTCAATGCTGATCTACATAAAAAACCGTGTATATTAGCACAGGAAATAATATAGAACATTCTAAACAGACATAGAGGAATAAAAGATGCTGGAATTACTGGGTTCAGGTTTGGTGTCACTTTGGCTGGAAATGGCTGGAGTCCAAATCAAGCCTCTAGATGCCTTAGATGCATTGACTTGGCAAAGTAGTCCTGGCTTAGTTATTGCCCCCGATCCAAATCCAGCCGGGGCGACTACGGTGCAGGAATATCTGAAAAAGCTAATAACATCAAAAGTAGTCACCCAAAATCTGGCTGAGAGTCAGGGAATTTGGATGCAGTCAGGCCCAATGCTGATGGCAAATCACCAAGGTACAACACCTCTACCGGCTGCTTCTTTAACTAAAATTGCCACTTCACTAGTTGCTTTGAAAACTTGGGGGCCAGACCACCAATTTGATACTTTAGTTAGTATCACTGGCCCAGTGCTAAATGGGGTTGTGCAGGGCGATTTGGTGATTACTGGTAGTGGCGATCCTTTGTTTGTTTGGGAAGAAGCGATCGCTCTTGGTAATACTCTGAATCAAATGGGCATCAAGCAGGTAAAGGGAAATTTAATTATTGCTGGCAGTTTTGCCATGAATTTCCAACGTCAGCCGATGCTGGCGGGTTTAATGCTCAAGCAAACACTAAATCGTGCGACTTGGGGACGCCCTGCTATTTACATCCACTCCATCATGCCCAAGGGAACACCTAAGCCTCAAGTCGTGATTGCTGGTGGAGTGAAAGTTGCGATACAACCAAACCCTAAACAACTTTTGTTACTGCGTCATCGCTCATTACCCTTGAAGCAACTAATCAAGGAAATGAACGTTTATAGCAACAACGATATGGCAGAGATGCTGGCAGAGTCAGTGGGAGGAGCAACTGTAGTGCAGTCAACCGCCGCCAACCTGGCTAGAGTGCCACAAGTGGAAATCCAGTTAATTAATGGTTCTGGACTGGGGCCCGAAAATCGTATTTCCCCCAGAGCCGTTTGTGCTATGTTGATGGCTATTCAAGGTGAGGCATCTACTCATCAACTAAATCTGGCTGACTTATTCCCCATGTCTGGATTTGATCACCGGGGGACACTACACTCCAGACACATTCCCCTGGCTACTGTGATCAAAACTGGCACCCTTCGGGATGTAAGCGCTTTAGCCGGAGTGATGCCCACACGCGATCGCGGTTTGGTTTGGTTTGCCATTATCAATCGTGGTACAAATGTTTGGGGTTTGCGGACTGAACAAGACCAATTATTGCAAAGTGTTGTAAAACAATTACAATTACCTGCAACTGTTCCTACTGTCCTGACTCCCCACTCCGCCATCAACTCTTTACCACAGCTAGGCGCAGCTAGTCGGAATGAAATCTTGTATAAAAGTTAGTTCATCTATAAGTTACAGCGAATTTCGACTTAATCAAGTAATACAATCTGAGTCTCAAAGCCTGTTTTATTTCTGACTCCTGAATTCTGCTATATGGGTGAAAACCGAACTTGTAAAGGGTAAATGTCCATAATAGCTTTTAGGTTTAATTTTCTATTAATTTGATTACAGGTAGCTCGCAAAATGCCCTAACCCAGTAGTGGGAAAAGCAGGCGAAACCGGAAGTAAACAGCCAACGTCTATTTTGTAAAAATAACTGTAAATAGATTTGTCACGACTAAGCAACAATTAGGCTTATAAGTTAGGTTGTGATTATGCAATTTCCCAAATTATCTCGGTCTATACGTCAACTCAGTAGTCATGTTTTAGCGATCGCGCTAGGAGTTGTACTAACGGTTAGCACATTGCAAGTGTTACCCTCCCAAGCCGAACCAGCACCCACAATAACTGCTGGGGATACTTCAGAACTCATTGCTCAACGGCAATCACCAGCCACGGCTGCGATCGGTAGCACTAGCTTTGTCACAGCAGCAGTGAATCGTGTCGGTTCAGCAGTTGTCCGTATTGATACTGAGCGAACAATTACTCGTCGCGTTGATCCATTTTTGGAAGACCCCTTTTTCCGCCGGTTTTTTGGTGAAGGCTTCCCTCAACAGATGCCTTCAGAACAGTTACGCGGTTTAGGCTCAGGTTTTATTATTGACAAAAGCGGCTTAGTTCTGACTAATGCTCATGTGGTCGATAAGGCTGATAAAGTAACAGTCCGGCTCAAAGATGGCCGCACCTTTGAAGGCAAAGTTCAAGGTATTGATGAAGTTACAGATTTGGCAGTAGTCAAGATTAATGCTGGTAATGATTTACCAGTGGCGCCCTTAGGTTCTTCCACTAATGTACAGGTAGGAGACTGGGCGATCGCAGTTGGCAATCCTTTGGGATTTGATAACACCGTTACCTTGGGAATTGTCAGTACCCTCAAACGTTCTAGCGCCCAAGTCGGTATTAGTGACAAACGTTTAGACTTTATTCAGACAGACGCCGCCATCAACCCTGGTAACTCTGGCGGGCCACTGTTGAATGGACAGGGTGAAGTAATTGGCATTAACACAGCCATTCGCCCTGATGCGATGGGTATTGGGTTTGCCATTCCTATTGATAAAGCTAAAGCGATCGCCGCCCAACTACAACGCGATGGCAAAGTTGCTCACCCCTATCTAGGTGTGCAAATGCTAACTTTAACACCCGATCTCGCCAAGCAAAATAACACCGATCCCAACTCTCCTATTCAGATACCAGAAATTAATGGTGTTTTTGTAATGCGAGTTGTCCCCAATTCTCCAGCTGCATCTGCGGGTATCCGGCGCGGAGATGTAATTCTGCAAGTTGATGGTAAAGCTATTACCAGTGCTGAACAATTGCAGAACGTTGTAGAAGATAGTCGTCTTGGTCAAGTATTGCAGGTGAAAGTGCAGCGAGGCAATCAGACACAGCAGCTTTCAGTCCGCACAGCTGAGTTGCAAAATGCTTCGTAGGGGCAATATAGCCAATTTTAATTGTGTGCAATAGTAGGGGCACAGCAATGCTCATTGGTGTCAACTTAAGCCAAAAATAGCGTACTGATTGGGTGTTGTTCACCCACCAGGGATTGTAAATCCCTGACTAATTGCTCAAGTCTACTGAAGTAGACTGAAAATTTTCGCGCTATCTTAGTCCTCTTCAGAGGACTTTAGCTATGAGACAGGGATTTACAATCCCTGGCGGAAGTGCGGTTTCGCGTCTTTGTTGACACGTATGAGCATTGCTGTGCCCAAAGCCCGTGTAGTGATATTATCAGATAGTTAATAAACTTCACCATGCTTTCCGATGTCGAGCAGAACAATAGCTTGAGTATTCGTTTCTGCATCCAGTTCAATGGAGAAAACAATACGACAATCATAGCCGCAAGAGCAGGACTGAAGACCGTCGAGTTTGCCGCTCAGTTTAGTGAGTGCTTAATGCTGGGGAAAATACGTCTGCTTCCATTTGTTGAAGAGTGTCTTCAATGCGTTGCTGGAGTTCAACATTTCGCTTCACAAACTTACGGAATGCTCTTTTGAATTTTGGAGTCAAAACCAGCAGTCTCATTTCTCTGCTTCGTTTAAAGACTGGCGTAATTCTGCAATAACATCTTGGGCTGACTGATGCCGAAATTTACCTGCATGGAAATCAGCTAGGGTTTGTTGGGCATCTATAGCTATTTCTGCACGACGGTTTTCGCGGTGACGATTTTGTAAAATCTTGATCAGCATTTCTTACTGTTCGGAGGGAAGTTGCAAAGCGTCTTCTAGCACTTGATCGAGAGTACTCATAACGATTTCAAAATGTTAAGAAGTCTAAATTACTTACCAACACTTAATACTAGACCTTCATGGGCTATTATTGCCTGAGGAAAAGCAGATTTAACATCAACTTGAACCTGATCAAGAAAATCATCATGGTCATCTGGGTGATGATGAGAAATAGCTAGCCGTTGGATACCAGCATTCAGAGCCGCATTCACCGCAGCTTGCCAGAGTAAATCAGCAGAGTCATGGTTGTGAGAAGTAGGGGGAGTGTAAGTAGCATTGGCAATCAGCAAGTCAACGCCTTTAATGAACTCTAAAATCCGCTCTCGCTCAACTTGATCGGCATTTTGGTGCAAATCCGTGATGTAGGCAACACTATACTCTTGCCAAGTGACTCGGTAGCCAACTGAACGCTGAGTTTGATTGATTAAGGCAGTTGTAATGGTGACATCATCTAGCTTCACATCACTGTCTGGAGTCAGATTGTAAAACTGTAATTCCGACTGCATTACCTGTAAGGGGTAAGGAAAGTGTGGTTGGAGCATCTGATCGTACAGACATTGTTTGATTGAGGCTCCATTTGAGGCTGCTGTGCCGTAAATGTGAAAACAATTTTCCCCAATAAATGCGGGAGCAAAAAAGGGAAACCCTTGAATTCGGTTTGATTGGCAGTTGGTAAAAAATAAATGGGCTTGTATTGGCTGTTGCAGTTCTTGCCAAGTTTTACCTAATATACGTAAGCCAGTACCGCCATCAAAAATCAAGCGTTTTCCAGCTACGTGCATTTCTACACAAGCGGTATTACCACCATAACGATTGGTATTGCTACTTGGAGTGGGAATTAAACCTCTTACACCCCAGAATTGCACGAGAAATTCACCTGCTGGGCTACTTGTCACAGTAGCTGACTTTTCAGGTATGTAGCTCTGGGAATCCGACAACTCAAAATTTGACATTTTCCTTGAAATTAGACCTTACTGAGCAGGTCATCGTAGCGCCGCATTTCCAACAGCCTGTTTTTTTCGTCCACAATGACTACCGTAGGAGAGTAATTTTTTAACTCTTCTGGAGTGAACTGCCCGTAAGTCATTATAATCAAGCGATCGCCAATAATGCCTAGACGTGCCGCACCCCCATTTAGCTCAATTACTCCTGAATGGGCTGGAGCCGGGATCGCATAAGTAATAAAACGCTGACCGTTGGCACTATTAACTACTTGCACTTGCTCATAAGGTAAGATCCCAGCTTTTTCCAAAAGGATTTCATCGATGCTGATACTACCCACGTAGTTGATATTCGCCCCCGTGAGGGTGCAATTATGAATTTTTGCCAAAAGGAGAGTACGCTGCATTTTGGTTTAGGATTTGGTGGCAGTTTTTGCGATCCGTAACAAGCAAAAGTTATAAGTAGAGACGCGATTAATCGCGTCTTTACAGGAGTGAGGAGTGAGGAATAAAAATTCATAACTCTTAACTCCTAACTCCTCTATTATCCTCTATAAGCTTTGACGGATTTTTCTACTAAAGCTGCAACCTTGTCCACATCCTGCCAACCGAGAATTTCAGTCACCTTTTTTTCCAAATTTTTATAACTACGGAAAAATTCGGCAATTTCATCTAAGCGGTGTGGTGCTAAGTCTTTCAGGGATTTCACCTGAGTGTAGCGCGGATCTTTGTCAGGAACACAAAGGATTTTCTCATCGCGATCGCCACCGTCAATCATCTCCAAAAAGCCAATCGGTCGTGCAGCAATAATACAGCCTGGGAAGGTAGGCTCATCAATTATGACCATACCATCCAGGGGATCGCCATCTTCAGCCAAAGTATTGGGTACAAAGCCGTAGTCGTAAGGATATTGTACCGAGGAATAAAGGACTCGGTCTAGAGCAAAAGCTTCTAGTTCCTTGTCGTATTCGTATTTATTTTTACTTCCGCCAGTAATTTCAATCAGAACGTTGATTAAACCCGATTTTGGTTGGGCAGGAATACGAGATAAATCCACAAAAAACTCCTCTGATAACAATGAATCATGGGGGCACTCAGTCAGTTTCGCTCCCCGTGTAGAATTTTAGGGCAATATGGATCTCTTCCCAAGGTATTCATTTTAGGGCATTGAGCAAAACAGTTCTGTTAGCGGTAGTGGGGCGTTTAGCCCGTGCTGAGTTAGGAGTTAAGAATTCTTCTCCCCCTACTTCCCCTAGCCAAAAAATGGAAAAAGCGTTGCGAGTAAACTTCGCAACGCTTTTTCCAAGAGGGTATTATGGATATCTTCCACGATTGCTGTTGGAGATATTTCTGAACCTACTCTGTCAAGACAAATGAAACCTGGAGTCACACAATCAATGTGGATTCAGTTTATCCCTGATAAACTACATTCACCTCTACATAGCTTGTCTCAACATCGGTTTTCTCTTTTTTGTAGCTTTCCTGCTGCTGAAATGCTACTGGGAAGCTTTATCATTCTTTACTTCCTTGTACTTTCTCGATCAAGGGTTGCTGGTTATTTTGAACATTAGTTGAAGAATAGTGAGCGATAACAAATACAGGTAGAATCAGAGTCAACAGAGCGATCGCAGTTCCCACAATGTCTGCCAAACGTTGGGAATATGTGTCGGCAGAATTGGCAGACTGGCTATTTGAATTCATACAAAATTGAAGTTTTTCGTAACACTGTGTAGGTCTACTCTCTGAGTGAGAGTCTTGATGCTATTTTAGCTATTTTTAAATTGTAAAATGTGTAGCATTCTACAAGCTGAACCAGTTTTGCAACTGTCATAATAGCGTTTTTATACATGACATTCTTAATACAAACTTACAAGCAAACAAATCATGTTTTATGTTGTGATTAATGTTTTTAGATGTTTCCCTGTATGGTGTAACGGTTCCCACACACAAAGCTAACTTTAACAGCATCATAAATTACATTTTTCGCTGCTTAAAGATTAATTAGCAAAATGTATTTGTTCGATACTTCATGATTATAACATCCTGCAACGCCTTTGATAAGGTCATTTTACTGGAATTACTAATTTGTGATACAGAACACAAAACAGCAATTGCACTGATAAATATTAAGTATTCTTGATTGTTACAGGGTAGTTATACACAAAAATATTTGACCCCAAAGAAGAATGGGTAGGGGTAATTTTGTAACCAATCATAGCTACCGAATAAATACAGATACATCACCTATGTTGTGCAGCATTGATTCAGTAATACTACTAAACCAATATTTCCGAATTGGAGTTTTAAAACTTATGTAATATCACAGTGATTTTGTCAATCTATATATAGGTAGAGTAAAAAATACTTTAGAAGCTGGCGTGGAGGATTATTGCCAGACTTTATCGATATATATGAACAAAATACCCAATCCGAATTTCCAGATCCTAAATCCTTAAAATTTTTGGATAAATCAAAATCTAATACAAGAAATTGTATAGCTAAAAAAACCGCCACTAACTATCATAGGGCGGTCTGGTTAAGCAATCGGAGGGTAATTACAGATTACTCTGTTAATAAATGAAATTGCTGTAACGAAGTTTGCACTTGTAAATTAGGGATTGGGCAAAACAGTTTCGTTAGCGATAGCGGGGCATTTAGAATTCAGCACTACTACTGCCCTACTCCTTACTCCCTTCCATAAACATTCATTGGTTCCTTGATAAATCGGGTGTAAAGATGCTTAAACGTAGACTTAATTACACGCGGCATACCAAAATCGATGGGCATTAACTTGTCTGGTAGTTGCCAATCTTCTATTTTTAATAAGTCAGGATTTAAATGCGGAAACTCTATGGCAGCAAGTTCTGGACAAACTCCTAGCCTTTGGGAAGCTGCTACTGTGGGCACTTGTTCAGGAGGAACATTAAGGATTTCTACCATTGCTCGATCTAAGGCAAATATATCGGATGCGGCTGCTAAAATGCCAAGTTTGCGAGGTTCACCATTACTGGGGCCATTTCCTTCATGACCAATGATGCCATCTAATATGGTTAAGTTAGGGTTAATTGCTCTGGCAGTTTCTACTAACATTTCACCAAATCTGTTCGCATCTTTTCCAGCTTCCATGTGCCACCAAGCTTTCATTTTGCCAGGGACACAACCAAACAAGTTTTTGACGCCCAGTGTTAATGTCAACTGCGTATGTGATTTCACTTTCGGTAGGTTAATCACTACGTCTGCTTCCATTGCTTCTTTAGATAACCGCAGATGGTTAAAATTATCACTAATTGTTTGGTAACGCTGACCGTGAAAATCGATGATGGGAAGATTGAGTTCTTCTAAAATAGGCAGATAGCCATTTGCTACTGCTACGCCCCTGGCACTGCCAAAAGCAGGACTATCGCCCAAAAATGGCTTACCGCCAACCTCAATTACCATCTGGGCAACTTCGTAAACTAGTTCGGCACGGGTGATACACTCTTTACCAGGACGTGATCCTGTAAGTAGATTAGGTTTGAGTAAAACGCGATCGCCTTTTTTTACAAATGCTGCCATTCCTCCAAAAGGTTCCAGGAGAGTGTCTAAGGATTCCCGTAAAGCTTCTCGTTCGTAGGATGTAGCCCGAATAAGACTGACAGATGGTTTTTGAGTCTGCATGGATAGATAGGGGATAGGGAATAGGGTAGAGGGAACAGGCAATAGAGGATAGTAACCTATAACCTGTAACCTATTACCTATTACCTATTATTCTGTTTTAAGCGGTAAGATACCACTCATTTGTTCTAGATTTAGCACTGTGGCTAAGTCTGTTTCACTCATCAATCCGCGTTCTAGGACGATTTCGCGGAGAGATTTACCAGTTTCTAAAGATTCTTTGGCCACAGCTGCGGCATTTAAATAACCGATGTGGGTGTTGAGGGCGGTTACTAAAGCTAAACTGCCTTCGGCGTATGCTAAACAACGTTCTTTATTAGCTGTAATTCCTTGGATGCAAGATTTGGTGAGTGCGGCGATGGTATTGCCAAGAATTTCGATACTATGAATTAAGTCATAGGCAATCAGTGGCATCATCACATTTAATTCTAATTGTCCGGCTTGTGCGGCTAAAGCGATCGCACTGTCGTAACCCATCACCTGAAAACACACCATTGATGTCATCTCTGCCATCACGGGGTTATATTTTCCTGGCATAATTGAGGAACCGGGTTGCACTGGGGGAAGTTGAATTTCTTTCAAACCTGTTTTTGGCCCCGAATCCATCAGCCGCAAGTCGTGAGATATTTTGACTAAATCCTGGGCTAAGTTGCGTAAAGCACCAGAAACATTCACAAATGGCGCCATACTCTGCATAGCTGCCATGAGATGGGGCGCAGGTTCTAAAGGAGTATCAATCAATTCTGAAAGAACTTCTACCACACGGGCACGATACAGAGGATGAGTATTTAAACCGGTTCCGGCTGCACTACCTCCCAAACCCAGCACCATCAAATCCCCAGAGGCGGTATAAATCCGGTTTTGATGTTCTGTAAGAATTTGCGCCCAAGCCCGAAAATTTTCACCCAAACGCACAGGTACAGCGTCTTGTAAGTGGGTTCTGCCAGATTTAACGATATCTTGAAATTCTACAGCTTTGTTTTCTAAGGATGCGATCGCACCATCTATTGCTGGGTGTAATGTCTTAGACAATGCCAATAATCCACCAATCCGAATTGCAGTAGGAATCACATCATTGGTAGACTGTCCATAGTTAACGTGGTCATTGGGACTAACACGTTTATAATTGCCCTTTTCTTCACCCAGAATTTCTAAGGCGCGATTTGCTAGAACTTCGTTGACATTCATGTGGTGGGATGTTCCAGCACCCGCCTGATAAACATCCACAACAAATTGATCGCGGAATTTTCCAGCTAAGATTTCATCAGTTGCTTGGACAATAGCCTGACTAATATCTTGGGGAATGCAATTCAGTTCACCATTCACAATTGCTGTAGCTTTTTTAATTATCAATCCAGCATCTACGTAAGTAGGTAAAGGCTTTATGCCGCTAATGGGGAAGTTTTCGATAGCTCGTAGCGTTTGAATGCCGTAATAAACGCTACTAGCAATTTGGCGATCGCCCATCGAATCGCGTTCGATGCGGAATTGGGAATCTGTGTGTTCAGTCATAGTATTGTTTTAGGAGAGCTACAGAAAACAGATTTTCCCACGCAGCCACACTCAGATACACTAATCTGCATATATTTTGCATATTTGCTTGGCTATTTCTTAATTTACACTTGTTAATTTTTAATTTTCCATGACCCTACCCAACTGGATTACCTTCTCTCGCCTTCTGGGTGTACCATTTCTGCTTTATGGCTTGTATAACCCCACGCCTCAAGCTAGATGGATATGTTTGGCGATTTTTATCGTCGCGGCGTTAACTGATTGGTTAGATGGCTATTTGGCACGGAAACTCAACCAAGTTAGTGAGTTGGGTAAATTTCTTGACCCCTTAGTGGATAAATTTCTGGTACTTGCGCCATTGATGGTTTTGATTGAACTAGGAAAAGTACCGGCTTGGGGAGTGTTTTTGATTTTAGCGCGAGAATTAGCGATCGCTGGTTGGCGAGTGAATCAAACGACAATTACCGGGGCGAATATTTGGGGTAAACTCAAAACTGTTAGTCAAATAGTTGCGATCGCACTTCTGATTGCACCCCTACCTGAAGTGTGGCAAACTCCCTCTTTGATTGCCTTTTGGATTTCTGTCGCCTTGACTTTAATCTCTGGGGGTATTTATCTTTTGCCGCAAAAAGCTAGCACTGAACAGGAATGAAACTGCAATATAGTATTGTAATTCAGTGGTCGGTGGAAGATAAAAAGTACATTGTCAGCCTACCTGAGTTTGGCCCATACACACACTCACCGAGATACCTACGCTGATGCTCTCAATAATGGTGAAGAAGTGCTAGAACTTTTTAGGAGTTACGCAAACTCTATGATTCTTCTCTACGAGACGCTACGCGTTCACGTAGTGTCTCGCAGAGAAGGCGTTCTTGGCGGTTCGATAAATTAAGATTTTTAGCACTTTTTGCGTAAGTCCTATTTTGATTGAAGATTATCAAGCACAAGGAAAACCACTACCAAAGCCTTTGACTGCAAACGTTTCCTTTCGGTTTATCCAATCCTTACCCTAATTATTAGCACTCTGTTGCCTTGACGTTAATATCTGGAGTAATTTACTTAATACCACAAATTTCAACTAGGGGAAATATACCTTTAAGTACAAAGTGAAACCAAAAAAGCTCCACGGGACTGATGTTTTTTTATTTGGAAGTCTCTTTAAACTCGGAAGTTGAGCCTCTGAACTCGGAAGTTGCACCTTTGAACTCGGAAGTTGCACCTTTGAACTCGGAAGTTGAGCCTTTGAACTCGGAACTTCAAGATCAAAAGTTCAAAACTCGGAATTTTTAGAATTCGCAAACAAATAAAGAATCGAGTTGAACAAATATGAGAGGCAATTTAGCGCCTCACCTTGACACAGCTACTACTTTATTTCTCAAAATCATAGCTAGGTAAGCCAGTCACATCAGTTTGGAGAGCAAACAAATCACCTGAGTAGAAACTTTTATCAATCTCGGCTTGGCTGAGTCCAACTGAGCCAGTGGTGATGTAGAGTGTTTGCAAATCTTCGCCGCCAAAAGTGCAACTTGTTACGAGTGGAACAGGTAGTTTTATCCGCAATATCTCTTCACCCTTAGAGTTGAAACGAATCACACACCAGCCATCCCACATAGCTGACCAAATATTTCCTTGACTATCTATTGTCAACCCATCCGGGTAGAAAGATTCATGAGTTAAATCAACAAAAATCCGGCGATTAGTAATGTTACCTGTTACTGAATCAAAGTCGTAAGCATATATTTTTTGTTGAGGAGAATCACTCAAGTAAAAGGTTTTTTGATCGGGACTCCACCCCAGACCATTAGAGATAGTCAATCCCGTTTCCATCACATGCAATGAACCATCAAGATCATAGCGATAGAGGCTACCCTGCGGTTTTTCTAAAGAACACATTGAGCCGATCCAAAAGCGACCTTGAGGGTCACATTTGCCATCATTGAGACGGTTATCTGGCAGATTTCCTTCAATCTCCAAAATGGGAGTAACTTCACCTGTTTTGGTGTTGAGAAATGCCAGATGATGACGCAGTGCCATAATTAATCTATCTTTACCTGCTGTTGCGATCGCACCTACTACATCTCCCACATCAAAAAACAAGTATTTCCCCGTCGCAGGATTGAACTGATGTACACGATGGTTGTAAATATCGATCCAGTACAGTAGGTTTTGGGTAGAATCCCAGATGGGGCCTTCACCTAAGCGGGCACGAGACTCTAGAACATTGTGGAGTGGATATTGCAAAACCTGGATCATTTTATCAACCAACAATAGTATTTACAGAAACTACTTTCAGTAGCCTTCAGGCAATTCTAAAAAACGTTTGCCTGACTAATAAAGAAAATTTTCATTCCTGTTTCAGTAAAGACTAAAGACGCAATTTATCGCGTCTTCCCCAGGTAGAAGAAAATATATTTGATTTTGCGTTGAGCAAACCTTTGCCGTGATCCGTTAACTTAAAATTAGTCGGTCAGGATTCGCCTTATGTACCAAACAGACCCACCTCGCCCTGCAAAAGAAACCCTACCCACCATGTATGATCTTCCCAGTGAATACCCGGAGGACTCTGGTTTGCCTGACGAATTTCACCTTTTTCAACCCCAACTTCTGCGCGAAACCTTTTGTCCACCTACCTATCCAGCAGAGGAAGTATTTGTTGGCACTGACTTAAACCTTTATTATGATCTCCGGCATACACTGTGGTACAAACGTCCAGATTGGTTTGCTGCTGTGGGAGTTTCGCGTCTCTACGAACAGCAAAACTTGCGTCTAAGTTATGTCATTTGGCAAGAAGGGGTTGCTCCTTTTGTAGTGGTAGAATTGCTTTCTCCTGGCACTGAAAAAGAAGACTTAGGACAAACTCTGCGGGAGATTAACCAACCACCGACCAAATGGGAAGTTTATGAGCGGATTTTGCGAGTTCCTTACTACATTGTTTTTGACCGTTACACTGACAAACTCCAAGCATTTCAATTAGTTGCAGACCGTTACAACGAATTGGACTTGAGTACCCCACGGCTGTGGATGCCGGGTTTGGAACTAGGCTTAGGACTTTGGCAAGGTTCTTACCAAGGAATTGAGCGATTGTGGCTACGTTGGTATGATGCATCCGGGAATTGGCTTCCCACGCCGCTAGAACGAGAAAGTCAACGTGCTAACAGATTAGCAGCACAACTGCGAGAGTTAGGCGTTAACCCTGATGAGTTATGAAAATGCGATCGCATCAGCGAAACGGGCGGTTAGAAACCGCGTCTACACAAACAAAACCCACGGAGGTGGGTTTCAAACCCTTAATTTGACCTTAGTCGGCGGAGGCGGACTTTGCCTGTGTAGCCGCGTTCACGCAGTGTGCCGCAGGCAATTCTATTCGCCCTGGCTACTGCTCACTCACAATGCTTGTAAAATCTCCTCATCTACAGAGAAATCAACATCAGCTTTATCTTTTGCATTAGCCAAATAATCATTTTCTAGAGAGTCTTGCAACCCAGAAATCAAATCATATTCAGGATGCCAGTTTAATTCTGTTTGCGCTTTATTCACCGAAGCAAAGAAATGCTGCACGCGCATCGGAAAAGCTTTGCGTTTGCCGAAATCAAACTTTTTCGGGTCGTAATGGACGATTTTTACAGCATCGGGTGATTTACCAGCCGCTACAGCACTAGCACGGGCTAAACCATCGAAAGTGACAAAGCGATCGCCAGAGATATTATAAATCTGCCCTATGGCTTGTTTATTGCCCAAAACCTTAGTCATTGCTAGTGCCAAGTCTTTTACATGCCCTAGCTGGGTGATATGCAAGCCATTTCCGGGGATAGGAATGGGGCGATCGCGTACAATTCTGTCAAAAAACCAGCCTTCCAACTCATTATAATTGCGAGGCCCGTAAATATAAGTAGGACGAATAGAAGTAAAGGGCAATCCCAATTGAGTCAGATAAGCTTCTGTTTCATGTTTACCTTTATGGCGACTTTTGGGATCTACTGGATCGCCTTCTATGTGGGGCAATTGATCGGATTTGAGATACACCCCCGCAGAACTCATGTACACAAAATGTTGCACTCGGTCTTGAAAAATTTCTGCTAGTGGTTGAGTATCAGTAATTTCCCGCCCGTTATTGTCAAAAATGACATCAAACTTTTCTTGTGATAACTTTGCTTTTAATTGAGTAGCGTCAGTGCGATCGCCTATAATTTTTCCTACTCCCTGTAAAGAAGGTGCTGGTCGATTCCCACGATTGAACAGTACCACTTCATGTCCTTGTTCCACTAGTAGTTGAGTCAAATAGACACCAATGAACCGAGTACCACCCATAATCAGAATTCGCATAAATTCACCCTTTCCATATCAGTTTTCATCAAGAGAGTAAGGACTGGGGACTAGGGAAACAAGCAGGACAAGGAGAATAACCCAGACCCCATGCCCAATGCCCCATACCCAATTCCCCAATCTGAGGTTATCAGGTTGCAGCATCCATCTGGAACCTCTGAGGGAAAGATTGCGTCCTATGTGCTAATCTGGGCGCTTCCCGTGAATTAATCACAAGGGGAAACTTTTCAGTTAACGTCATCAAGTTAGCCTTTGTATTTTCCACTTATTCAAGTTAGCTGTGCCCTTGAAATATGCTCTGGTTCATGAGTGGCTAACACCCAAAGCCACCGGTGGTTCAGAACTCGTTGTCCGAGAAATTTTGAATCACATTGATGCTGATTTGTATGCTCTCATAGATTTTGAATCCAGTAATAGAGAAAGTTATTTATACAAGCGTCAGATTGGCAAGACGTTTCTCCAGAACTTTCCCTATGCCCGCAACGGTATACAAAAATACTTGCCCTTGTGGCCCTTGGCAATTGAGCAACTGGATTTGCGGCATTATGATGTAATTCTGTCTTCATCCCATGCTGTTGCCAAAGGAATCCTGACCACTCCCGAACAGATGCATATTTGCTACTGTCACAGCCCCATGCGCTATGCCTGGGACTTGACCTTTGATTATTTGCGCTACAGCAAACTGGGTAGTGGTTTAGCTGGGTGGGTGACGCGATATTTATTACATCGTTTGCGCCAGTGGGATGTCTTGAGTGCCAATCGCGTTGATTACTTCATTGCCAACTCGCAGCATACAGCTCGGCGGATTTGGCGTTGCTATCGACGAGAAGCAACAGTCATTTACCCACCAGTGAATATAGCGGAATTTCCGTTTCTGTCGGAGAAAGAGGACTTTTACCTGACAGTTTCTCGGTTAGTGAGTTACAAGCAAATATCATTGATTGTCAATGCTTTTAATCAACTAAAACGACCATTAGTAGTTATTGGTACAGGAGATGAAATGAACAAGATTCGCGAGATGGCAAACTCAAATATCCAAATACTCGGTTGGCAACCCGATAATGTGGTAAAAAAATATATGTCTAGGGCTAAGGCGTTTGTGTATGCAGCTTGTGAAGATTTTGGCATTGCCCTAGTGGAAGCACAGGCCTGCGGCACGCCAGTAATTGCTTATGGTGCAGGGGGTGCTTTAGAAACAGTGCGAGATATCCGCTCTTGTGCGGATACAGGGACAGGTATATTCTTCAAAACGCAAACAGAGGCAGCTTTGGTGGAGGCAGTAGAAAAATTTGAAGTGTATGAGGGTTCGTTCAGTTCTGAGTATATGCGATCGCACGCCGCGCAGTTTTCACCGCAAATCTTTGCAGATCGTTATCTAGATTTTGTAAACAAGTGCAACGAAAAAAGACCGTTTTTGCAATGACGATCTTGGTTAATGTCTTATTTTTTTGAGGCTTTTGGCAATTTCCACCAGAAGCACCTCATTTTGGCTTTAATATTGGGACTATGTGTGGTGTGGATTATTAAGGAGTATGATGACTGCCCAGAGCTCACTCCTCTCCGGCAAGCGGGGCGTACGGCAAGACACTAGAGCGTCTACGCGTACTTTCTTAAAACGCGGTCAAAAAACAAAGACGCCAAGAGTTAAACCCAAAGGTTTATCTTTTCAGGGTTTAAACGGCGAGTTTGCCAAGCGACTGTTCGATATAGTGTTTTCGTTGTCAGTGTTAATTTTGTTCTTTCCCGTCTACTTAATTTTGACCTTACTGATTGCTTTTAGTTCAGAAGGCCCAATTTTTTATGTCCAGGAACGGGTAGGGAAAAATTACAAGGCGTTTAATTGTATTAAATTCCGAACAATGGTAAGCAATGCGGACGAAATCCTCGTGCAAATGATGGAAACATCGCCCCAGTTGCGACAAGAATTTGAAAGCAGTTTTAAGCTAAAACAAGACCCCCGGATTACCAAAATTGGTCGATTTTTGCGAATTACTAGCTTAGACGAATTTCCCCAGTTCTGGAACGTTTTAAAAGGGGACATGAGTGTAGTCGGCCCTCGACCTTTGGTAGCAGAAGAACTGCCAAAATACGGTTGTCACATTGATGAGATTTTAACAATCCGTCCAGGAATTACTGGTTTGTGGCAGGTATCTGGGCGTAATGATATTCCCTACCCTCGGCGAGTCCAAATAGACCTGCATTATGTCAAATTTAGGAATTTCTGGCTTGATTTATGGATCATCTTGAAAACTGTTGATGTGGTCATTCTGCCCAAAAATAACGGGGCATACTGACTAACTACTTAGGGTAGATTCTGTGGGGCAGTTAATGCCCCTAAGTACCAATTCTTGCCCTAAGACCAAACGATTGTTCATTGTTTTTTATATATTTATCTAGAATTTACGTCTTTCTACTTAAACTTAGACTTCTCTAAGTGTTCATCTGTGGTTTTTTTGCCCTGATTTTGATTTTTGCTAGAAGTCTAAATTTAAAACACTTATTTTATTAAGTCTTCACAAAACCAGATATATATGAAGTTTTGACAAAAAAATAACATCCATAAAAATAATCTTGATCTATCTGGTAAAAGAAGAGATACATATTATATTTAAGCAACTTTCATCTATCTAAGATTTGGCTTACGTGTTAAACTTATTTTTTATTAAGTATATTTATTTACAGAAAAAGTCTTCTAACAACAATAACTCGTAGGTTTCCCATTAGGCAATTCAGCAATTAGCTGCTAGGTTGTATTATATTTCCTGTAACTTTTTAGTCAAAGACAATAAGGGATAATTGAGCATGACGCAACAGAAGCGAGCGTTGATTACTGGTATTACTGGTCAAGATGGTTCATATCTAAGTGAGTTTTTGTTGGAACAAGGTTATGAGGTTCATGGCATTATTCGCCGGACTTCTACCTTTAACACAGACCGCATCGATCACATTTACGAAGATCCGCACAAAGATGGAGTGCGGTTGTTTCTTCACTATGGCGATTTGACAGATGGTACAACGCTGCGGCGCATTTTAGAAGAAGTCAAGCCAGTAGAGATTTACAACCTCGGCGCACAATCCCATGTTAGAGTCAGCTTTGATTCACCAGAATACACAGTGGATACTGTAGGAATGGGGACGCTGCGTCTCTTGGAAGCAATTCGAGACTACCAGCATCGTACCGGAATTCAGGTGCGATTTTACCAGGCGGGTTCTTCAGAAATGTACGGTTTGGTACAAGCAGTACCTCAAACTGAGACAACGCCCTTTTATCCCCGCAGCCCTTATGCTTGTGCGAAAGTTTACGCCCACTGGCAAACTGTAAATTATCGTGAGTCTTATGGTTTATTTGCCTGTAACGGTATACTTTTTAACCACGAGTCACCCCGACGTGGTGAAACCTTTGTAACCCGGAAAATTACTAGGGCAGTGGCTGGTATCGTTGCTGGTAAGCAGAAAAAAATTTACATGGGTAATTTAGATGCTAAACGAGATTGGGGCTATGCGAAGGATTACGTTAAAGCAATGTGGGCGATGTTGCAGAAAGACCAGCCAGACGATTACGTAATTGCTACTGGTGAAACCCACTCGGTGCGGGAGTTTTTGAAACTGGCATTTAGTTATGTGAATCTCAATTGGGAAGATTATGTAGAGTTTGATGAGCGTTACCTGCGTCCATCCGAAGTAGAGTTGTTAATTGGCGATTCTACTAAAGCACGCCAGAATTTGGACTGGACACCATCAGTAACCTTTGAAGAACTAGTTTCCCTGATGGTAGAAGCAGACCTACAAGCATTGGGTCAAACTTCACCCAATGGAAATGGTTCACAATTTCCAGATGATATTGCGACTATTCGTCAAAAACTGGGCGCTTTGCACTTCTGATTTGCATCACAGAGGATAAATATATGACCGCCTTAGAACTAAAAAATCAACGCATTCTCGTCACTGGTGGATCGGGGTTTCTAGGTCGTCAGGTGATAGATCAACTGTGTAAAGCAGGAGCTGATCGTGAGAAGATTACAATACCGCGATCGCACGATTGCGATTTACGCGTTTGGGAAAATAGCCAACGTGCAGTTGACCAGCAAGACATAATTATCCATCTAGCAGCTCATGTCGGTGGCATCGGTCTGAACCGCGAAAAACCCGCAGAGTTGTTCTACGATAACTTGATCATGGGTACGCACCTAATTCACGCTGCCTATCAAGCCGGAGTGGAAAAATTCGTTTGTGTTGGTACAATCTGTGCATATCCTAAATTTACCCCAGTGCCATTCAAAGAAGATGACCTTTGGAGTGGCTACCCAGAAGAAACCAACGCCCCTTACGGAATTGCTAAAAAAGCGCTTTTAGTTCAATTGCAATCTTACCGCCAGCAGTACGGTTTTAATGGGATTTACCTACTGCCAGTAAATTTATATGGGCCAGAAGATAACTTTGACCCAGGAAGTTCCCACGTGATTCCAGCATTAGTTCGCAAAGTTCACGAAGCCCAAATTAATGCAGAAAAGCAACTCCCAGTTTGGGGTGATGGCAGTCCCACCCGTGAGTTTCTGTATTCAGAAGATGCAGCACGGGGGATTGTTATGGGAACTCAATTCTATAACGAATCAGAACCAGTTAACTTGGGAACAGGTTATGAAATCTCCATCCTTGATTTAGTAACTCTAATCTGCGAATTGATGGAGTTTAAGGGTGAAATTGTCTGGCAAACTGACAAGCCTAATGGTCAACCCCGCCGATGTTTAGATACTGAACGGGCCAAACAAGCCTTTAATTTCACGGCTCAGGTGAGTTTTGAAGAAGGGCTGAAGAATACCATTGAGTGGTATCGTCAACACGCTGCATAACAATGTGCTAGTGAATATAGTGTGTTATAAGCTGGGCAATGCCCAGCTTATTATTTTTATGGACAAAGTTAATCATCAATTAAATAAAGTAGAACTACGCCGTAATTTACTCAAAACACGTCAGTCAATGTCCGTTCGAGAGTGGAGAGAAAAAAGCGATCGCTTATGCTCTCATTTACAAAACTCTACTTTATTCACCCAAGCAAAAACAATACTTGCTTATTTCAGTTTTCGCCAAGAACCTGACCTCAGTCCACTATTTGCAAACACCAAATACCGTTGGGGATTTCCTCGTTGCGTAGAGAAATCTTTATATTGGCATATTTGGACACCTAACGATTCTGTCCAAAGCGGCGCTTATGGTATTACTGAACCACATCCCGATGCTCCAATCTTAGATGCTGCTGAAGTAGATTTAATTCTTGTCCCCAGTGTAGCTTGCGACTATCAAGGATATCGTTTGGGTTATGGCGGTGGATATTACGATCGCTTGCTCAGTTTACCGCAGTGGCAGACAAAGCCGACTATCGGAATTGTCTTTGATTTTGCCTATTTGTCCCAAATACTTATTGAACCTTGGGATAAACCACTACAAGTTATTTATACGGAAACCGGATTGACTCATAAAGGTTCCAGGATTCAGGATAATGAAGACATCTCATAAAATGTTTTATGACTAACCCAACATCATCTACCACTGAGCAGGAAGCAATAATCGACGATATTATCGCAGGTAGCCTCCAAGCTCAACAAAAAACAGGCCCAGACCTCCGCCAAATTCATAGCAAAAGTCATGGACTCCTTTGGGGAGAGTTTATTATTGAACCCAATCTTCCTGAAGACCTGAGAGTAGGCTTGTTCAAAACGCCCCAAACCTATCCTGCGTGGATTCGTTTATCTAGTGGTGGTGCGCCTGAAAAACGTGGTAAATTCAACTCCGATAGCCAACCTGATGTTCGCGGTATCGCCATCAAGGTGATGAATGTGGAAGGGCAAAAAGCCCTGGATGATGAAGAAAAAACCCAAGATTTTATACTTAACAATTATCCTATTTTTTTGACTAAAGACGTTCGTGATTACGCCGATCTTTCTCAAGCAGGTAGTGGAAAACTTTCCCCAGAACGGCTAGAAGAACTTGGTTACGCCTTTGCTATCTTGCAAAAAATTGGCAGCCAAAAGGTAAGAAATCCACTTTTGATTCAATATTGGAGCATGGCTCCGTTTAAATTTGGTGAGCGGATTGTAAAATTATCTGTTAAATCTCAACAGCCTGAACAACCACCAGAAACACTTCCAGAATCAGAAAATTACCTTCGAGAAACGCTGGTACAATATTTGACTGAAGAAGAGCGAGAAGCGTTTTTTGACTTTTTAATTCAGTTTTATGTAGACGATGAAAAAACGCCGATTGAAGACCACGTTCAGGAATGGCAAGAAGCAGATTCACCGTTTATCAAAGTTGCAACTGTCCGTATTCCCAGTCAAAAATTTGACTTTGAAGAACGCAAACGTTTAGATGAGGGTATATTGTTTTCCCCTTGGCATACACTCCTAGACCATGAGCCTGTTGGAAGTGTAAATCTCTCTCGTAAGAGGCTTTACAGCGAACTTGCAAAGTATCGACGAGAACAAATTGCCCAACGATCGCGGGAACCACAACCTTATGTAGCGGTTGAAGATTAACTACTGTCAATTTGCTTCAAAGTGCAAGATAAACTTTTGAAAGCTGTGTGTACAACATCGGACTTTCTACCAATTAAATCTAATTAGTAAAAATTGAAATACCAAGATTACTGACTTTAAAATAAGTCAGTAATCTTGGTTTAATGAATAAATAATTTTATAACTGCTGTAGATGGTTTTTATGAGACTAATGGCTCAAGAATCTGATAAATATTTAATTTTTGAAACATTATGCCTTTTATATGCCTTTTATAAATTTGAAACAAACTATGAATTGAATAAAGATAATGAGCTAACTGAAAAGTTGAACAAAATGTTGAATGAATCCGCCGAAAAAGAATCTGTTATTAAGTTTTTAAGATTGAGTAATTATTCAAAAGCCGAATCAATTGGAATTTTAAAAACTGCTTTGGGTATTTGTCTTCTCGAAGCACAAGATATCCAAAACTAATCAACGACTTCCTTGATATTATGGAAGAATTAGGGAGTTCAAAAAGTGAAGAGACTTAATTATATTAATATGTGAATAAATTCCATAATAGAATGAATTTCATTAACCAGATTTTTAATGATAGATTAGAATAAAATTAAGTAAATTCTCAAGTAAAGCCATGTCTGACTCAGTTCAGTATGTCACTAACGCAGAGGGAAAAAAGTTGGAGTACTGTTAGATTTAGAAACTTATCAACAGCTAACTAACTTATCTGTAGATTCGGAATTATTGATGGGTTTAAATCTAGATGAGTTGCAAGCTTTGGCAGAAAGTTATTTATCTCCCAAAGCTCAGATACAGTTACAGGAATTATTAGTTAAAAATTCTGGCAATAATTTGTCAGATGACGAAACTGAAACCTTAGACAGATTATTGGCACAGGTTGACCAATTAAATAGTCTTAAAACTAGAGCTAGATATAGCTTAAATATTTTTCAAAATAAACAACAACTAGCGTGAGTGTTTACATTCCTGTTGAATTAAAAAAGGAAATTCGTAATTATTTTGCTGATTGTTGTGTTTACTGTCGCACTGCTGAAGCTTTAACAGTCACTACCTTTAAATTTGAGCATATCATTCCTTTGTCTGCTGGAGGGAAAACTGTATTTGAAAATCTATGCTTGGCTTGTCCATCTTGTAATCGTTATAAAGCAACTCGCCAAACAGCAATTGACCCTAATACTCAGAATGAGGTTAAATTATTTAATCCACAACAGCAACTGTGGGCAGACCATTTTACTTGGAGTGAAGATGCTACAGAAATTGTAGGACTTACAACCATTGGTAGATCAACAATTTATACTTTAAAATGAATCGTCTGTAATTAACTCGTGTGCGGAAAATGTGGGTGGAAATGGGTGAGCATCCACCAAATATTTGAGCAAGTGCAAAATATTGAAAGCAAGTTGTAGCGTTATAAAGAAAGTTGTAATAAATATTTAGAGAACTGGGAAAGTTATTAATCAAATGCTGAACTGGAAAAAATCACGATCGCAAATTATACTCATGTATGGGCTATTGGGAGCGATCGCACTGGTGATGCTCTTTCCTTTACTATGGTTAATTAGTACAGCCTTAAAATCACCTACGGAAAATATTTTTCAGTCGCCGCCACAGTTATTGCCCAGTCAACCGACACTAGATAACTTTTTTAGTGTGTGGAACTCTCTACCTTTTGGACAATATCTGTATAACAGTACTTTGGTGTCAGTGCTGACTGTGGGCTTAAATCTGCTATTTTGCGCTTTAGCGGCCTATCCATTGGCAAGATTGTCGTTTGTCGGGCGAGACTGGATTTTTGTGGCGATCGTCTCTACGATTATGATTCCCTTCCAAATCGTCATGATTCCCCTTTATATTTTGACAGTCCAGATGGGTTTGAGAAATACTTATTTAGGGATGATTTTTCCGAGTTTAGCTTCTGCCTTTGGCATTTTTCTGTTGCGTCAAGCTTTCATGAGTGTCCCGAAAGAAATAGAAGAAGCCGCCCGGATGGATGGCAGCTCAGAGTTAGGATTGTGGTGGCATATTATGTTACCAGCAATTCGCCCTGCACTGGTAACTTTAGCTATTTTTGTATTTATTGGTGCTTGGAGTGATTTTTTGTGGCCTTTAATTGTCATTCAAGACGAAAATTTATACACTCTTCCCTTGGGAGTTGCGAAGCTAGCAGGGACATTTTCCCTTGATTGGCGGTTGGTAGCTGCTGGCTCAGTGATTGCGATCGCCCCAGTATTATTACTATTTCTCTTTTTACAACGCTACATTGTACCCACGGAAACTGGTAGCGGCGTCAAGGGGTGAAGAAGAAATGGAGATGAGGGAACACGGAGAAAAACTAATGACTAATAACTAATGACAAATTCAATAAGCACCAGTCTTTTTAAATACCACCCAGATAGTTTTAATAATCAGGCTCAGGTCATAAGTTATAGACCATTTACGTTGATAATCTAGATCCATTTTGACAATGGTTTCAAAGTCTGTGATGCTGGAGCGTCCGTTAGCTTGCCATTCTCCAGTAATACCTGGTTTGACTCGCAATCTATCCCAGTGGTGTAGATCGTAATGGCTGACTTCATCAGGAGTAGGTGGACGAGTACCAACTAAACTCATATCCCCTAGCAAAACATTCCAAAATTGAGGGAATTCATCCAAGCTAGTACGCCGCAAAAACTTACCTACAGGAGTGATACGAGGATCGTCAACAGATTTAAAGATGTGACCTTTGGCTTGGTTTTTAACCAAATGCTTGAATTTATCGGCATCGACGATCATGGAACGGAATTTCCATATACGGAAAGTTTTTCCGTTTAAACCACAGCGAATTTGGGAATAAAAGATTGGACTTGGTTCATGAATAAAGGTAGCAATTGCTACTGGGATTGCTATCATAAATGTAATTATCAGCCCCACAATAGCCCCAACAATGTCAATTAATCGTTTTCTCACGCTTAAAGTTGACGGGTGTAAAGGCTGTTGCGAAAAATTAACTGAATAAAGATAAAGATTATTCACAAGGGCTAGCTTAATTTTATGACAAGAATTTTTGCATTAGTAGTTTAGACACAGGCATGATTTTTAGGCGATTTTTACTGCTTTTGTCACTACCACTGAGTGTTAATATACACAAAATTTTAACAAGAGAAAAACCAAAAACCCAAAATTTACAGAATCTTTCAATTAAAGTGATAGATTGTAAATCTACAGTGTTTCCTCCATCAAATAAAAAAGATATTTATTACTAGGGGGCACATCCAAAAAATTACTGTCATAAAGTACTTTGCAAAATTCCAAATGCTCATAACGTAAGCATTTGGAATTTTGAGTAGTATGCTTATTTCCCGCGTGATGTACTAGTCTCAATGGTCGTTGCAAAGATGATTGGCACCTTAAACCGGGATTGACTGTTTTGTATCTATCTGTCCGTAGATAAGGTCTGCCGATGATTACGATGAACTTCTAAGGCGAAATTTACTGTATATGGTTCCTCCAATGATTGCTGATTACTAGCCTTGATCGCATCTAGATAGCGACGCAAAGACAACAGCTGTTGGGAATTGGGGCGATAAGTAAGACTTCCTTGTTTTTCAAAAAGTGGTGCTGTGGCGATCGCCTGATACTCAGGATTTTCTTGTGAACTCTGGGTAAGCCACGTTGATTCTGTAACTGAAGGTATTAAACCCGAAGGCAGTTCACCCTCCAAAAAAGCTAGCAGCCGTTGCTGACAAGTCCGAGTATTGATTCCACGACCCTCAAATAACTGGATAACTTCACCAAAAGATAAGGGTCGGTCTGGTAGCAGCCGCAGCAATTCTGTAAATAAGAAATAATCAGTGTACTGTTGCCTGGGTGTATCCAAAATCTGGGGATGCAGAGGCAGCATCGCCAAACCATAAGCAACCCGACTGCAATTCGGAGCGCCGTTTTCGCCGAGATATAAATCTTGAATAATCTTAGAGCTAGGCAGTTTTTGCCGTAGCCATCGGTTCACTGTTCCAACACAAGCCACCCCGCCAGTTAGGATAGCTTGATTAATTGCTTCTGTGGGGATGCCACGAGCTACCAATAACTTATTGAGTTCTCGGTTCAGGCGGCGCACAAAGGGGATAAATACCTGACTTTCTAAGTCTCGTCGCTGTAAAATCCACTGCTGATCAGCCAATTCCAGGGTAAAAGAGTCTTGGTGTTGCAAAATCAGCTTTAGGGCTAATGCAGCATCTAGTACCGCCTGTCCCAGCAGAGAACTTTCTAGACGCTGCTGGAGGCGAATCCGTGCGGTGATATCTGGTTCTCCGACTCTGGGTAGTTCTAATTCTTCCAACCCTAAACTTTGCCAACGCATTTGGTCTAAACCGGGAATTGAGGGTTGCCATTGCCAAGGATTACTGTTGGTAGTTTTGCGTAGGCGTTGCTCGCCGCAGGCATCGCTTGGTGTTTCTGGGCGTGATTGCCGAGATTTAGGTGGCAATAGCAACTGGCAGATAATATCTTGTTCAATTCCTTTGCCAGCATAAGCAAAACTATGGAGCATGAAATCATTGTATGTCAATTGCAACAAGTTCTCTGGTACATTCACCAGCAACATTTCCGTGGCAGTTGTTCCAATGTTAATTACAAGGGTGTTGCCAACAATGGGGTGCTCGCTGGTTTTTGCTGGATGAGAACCTTGAGAATCGCTTAATTTTACTTGCTCACCGTTAGCAGCATCGAGTTCTGGGAGTAGACTAGCGATCGCTTCTTCGACAAAAAAGACTTGCTGCGGATGTTGGATGAGTTTACTGGTGAGTAACGCTTCCCGCACGTTGAAGCGGTATTGTTCTGACCAGCTAGATGGACAGGTGCAAATTACACCAGCAATATTATTGATAATCTTGGGAAAATCTTGTTCACTGATCCCAACAGCAGCAGCTATTAAACTAGGGGTAGTAGAAGTTTTTTCGGATTTGAGAGTTAATAGTAGTTTAGAGAGCGATCGCACAACCCAAATCAAAGGGCCTGCCGAAAATTCATTTAATTGCAGAACAGGTTCCCATTTCTGTCGTTCACTCTTGTAGGGAATGGCTACTTGTAAATAGGGCTTCAACTGCGCCGAGTAAAGATTATTTGTTGTCGAATCTGCTGTTGATCTCGGTGTTGCAGGAGTGGTAGCCGAGCGATCGGGTACCTTATCTTGGGCAACAGCCGCAGGTGCAGTCTGCTCATTTGCTTCGATACTTTCGTTTTCACCGTGGGGTATAGAAGCTGTAGGCAGATAAACCTCCGTTGGCAAACGAAACGATTGCTGGAAGGAAGTTGTTCTTGGCGGATTTTCTGCTGACCAGTAGATAGGATGTACAACAAGACTTGAATGATTTAATAATGCGGCGGAAATTCCTGTTGTACCTAAATCAATTCCTAAATACCAGATTGATTCTAGAACATTGAGCGCAACTTCTGGATTATTTATGGAGTTAGAAATTGTAGGTAAAGAACTTTCTTGAACAGGAGTTGTAACTTCCTTTTTTTTGTCAGTTCCTACCTGGGGAACTACCAAACTGGAGAAAGCAGTATTTGAGGTATTCTCCGATACTGGCAGATTTTCAGAGGAAGTTGTGAGGATTGTGTCTTGAGTTGTATCAAGTAGTTCTGAGAAAATACCAAAGTTAGTAGCTGGCTGCAACTCAGAATTTAGCTGCTGATCAAAATTAGCCAAATCCCGATCTAATTGCTGCAACTGTTCTTCATCCAAGGAAATATCAGGTACAGATGGAGCCTGGTTTGACTCAATAGAAAGCAAGTTTTCCTGGGGTGAAGCAGCAATATAATTATCTAAAGATGATTCTGGCTGATCGTTGTTAATTAATATTTCCGATGTGGTGATATCTTCTCTGCGTTCGCGCTGCGTGTCGTATACAGACTCTACACGAATGGCAGGCTTTGCCAACGTAATTTCTGGTACTTCTGGAGTAACTGGTGCTGTGGTTGTGGCATTATCCACAGAGGATGGTATTTCCAGCAGTTGCTGCTCACTACCTGTATCAGGCAATAGGTCAGTTAGGGTATTAATGATATCAACACTAGCTGGCTGAGTGTCGAGTTGTACAGGCAAACCGTCTGTTTGTGGGACAGAGTTGCTAAGAGGCGAGTCTAGGTCAGTATCCTCTTCAAAAAATAGTTCTTCCTGTGGCTCTGATGAATCTGGGGTTTCTACTAAAGTTTCTTGGGATGAAAGCCCTATATCTGTAGTCTCTCCAACCGTTAATTCTGCGGTTGGAGGGACTACAGATGGCGTCTTTGCAATGTTTAACGATGATGGGGAGGTCGTAGAAGCAGATAAGTCATTTGTGGCAACATTGAGGCTGGGATTATTAATATCACCAACACCAAACAAACTGGCGTAAAGTTGATCTACTTCATCACCAATTACCGGGGAAATATCTTGTGGTAATTCAATCGAGGTTTCAGAGGATTCAGACGAATCTAAGCCGAGCTGCAACAGCACTGCATCTAAATCTTCTGTGAGGGTAGTCTCTTGTTGCTCAGAATTAATTGTGAGTGGAGATGAAATTTCTGGCTGTATCAGATCCAAGGGTTGGGGCGCAACTTCAGCAGCGATCTCGGCTGGGTCAGGCAAGATCGCTGCTGAAGGTGGTGTTTCAGATTCTACCCCTAAAAAAGATGACTGGGAAATAGGAGATTCTTGCTGCAAATGCTGGGTTAAATTGTTGAGAAAGCTGGCCATCAGCTGTTCACCTTGCATCCCCTTGCTATGCATTCTTGCTAGTGCTTGCGACAGGGATTCGTAATAAGTATTAATGTTGCGCTGTAGTGCCTCAAAGACTACATTCACCGTCCCATCTAGTGATAATAGACGTTGATCCAACTCCCTGGCCAGCTGACTTAACCGTTCCACACGGTCTGGTGATTCTAAAAAAGGTTGAGTTACAGAGGTAGTTGGTTCTGAGTTTGCGTGATTAATTGCTCCTGAAGAACTGGCGGAATTTTCCCCTGTCTGTCCTAGCAGTGGCGTTAAAGTTGGCACAAGGCGACTCATGAGTACCTGTAAAAACTCGGAAATCATCTGCTCCTGGTTTGTCAACTGCTGCGCTAGGGAGTAGTTTTGCAAACGCTTTTGCTCTAGCTGCCGAATTTCCTGTATGAGGGTGGCTCGGTCTTGCAAGAGCAATTCTAATTCCGATCGCAATGGCTCTATCAATCTCGAAAATTCATTTTTTAATTGCTCTGCGCCAACAGCACTCTGTTCTTGACTGGGTTCGAGCTGCGGTAGTGGATACTGGTTATTACCACGATCAATAAATTTTGTTAACAAAGGCGATTGCGGCTCTTCAGAAGACTGATTTGGAATACCGCTCTCTAATGCTTCTTTTTCTTGTAACCTCACCAAGAAGTTACGAATTCGTTCTAAAACTTCTTTAGGCTCTTGCGCCTGACCAGACAGAAATCTAGACAGGCGCTTCCCACCACTGGCAAGTAAGTTGTCAATGTCTGCAATCAGCTTTTGAATTTCATCTGCACTGGAAGTCACTTTTATCACCTTACTGAGAAAATTATGTCAATTAATATGACAATTACTTTACAATCACCGCACCCCTATGGCGATCTTGCTACGCGCAGCATCGACCATCGGAGAAGTTTTGAGTACCAAATGCCACTGCTTGGACTTGTGGCTGTCATTATGTTATGGATTACTGGGAGTCGTGGCAATCTGTTGCCTATTTTTGAAAATCGCTAAAATACCTGAGCAATAATTTACTCCCTTTAGTATCATTGATGTTGTTTGCCTATATTCTTAACTAATCAAGTTTGCAGTGCAGCTAGCCCCTAAGCAATACAACCGCCGGCTATAAACTACTTTTTGCAAAACTTTTACCCCTTAAAACTTATAGGTAAAGATTATTTAGAAAAACGTTCTTGTCGCTTTCTTATGTAGCATAGTTTAGTTTTCTTTTGGAAAGGGAGCTGTGCAATGATAGCTTAGGCTAAAAATGGCGCTCTTGTTTTTTGTGTGTATATAGCAGCTTGAATAAAGATGTCGTAATGGAAGACCGATATAGCTTGCAAGCACAGGCTAATCCCTGGATGATCACCTCCGCTCCCTTTTTTCAAGGGTTGCCAGAACCTGCTGTGGAATCAGCTCTCATCCATCTTGTCACCCGCACTCACCCAGCTAATCAGGTGATTCTGCTAGAAAATGACTGGGGCGGTTCTGTGTATTTTATTATGGACGGATGGGTAAAAATTCGCACCTACAATCTGGAAGGAAAAGAGGTAACGCTAAATATTCTTGGCAAAGGGGAATTGTTTGGTGAAATGGCGGCGCTAGATGAAGTACCTCGATCTACAGATGTGATTACCTTGGCTCCAACGGTAATTGGCAGTATGCCTGCTCAGGATTTTGTCAAGTTACTTCAGATAGAACCCTTGGCGGGAGTTCGATTGGCGCAACTCATGGCACGACGTTTGCGGCAAGTAAATCGCCGATTGCGGTTGCGGGAATCTGATAGCCAATCACGGGTGGCAGATACATTGCTATTTTTAGCAGAAGGACAGGGAAAAAAAGGGCAAACAGGAACTGAAATCCCCAATTTACCTCATCGGGAATTGAGTAGTTTGAGCGGACTGGCGCGGGAAACGGTGACACGAGTATTGACAAGGCTAGAAAAAAAAGGCTTGATTAAACGGGATCAAGACAATATTTGTATTCCCGATTTGTCAGCCTTAGAAAGAATGATCGTTTAAGAACTTGTTCAGATATGAGTATTTTAGATTCTCTGCCAGATGAGCCGGAGGAAGATCCATCTCCTGAATCTCCAACTCCCCACAATCATTGGTTAGACAAAGAACAGCAGTTAACACCTCCTCAAATCAAGGCTGATGCGCCCTTGAGGATGGTGGAAACTGCATTTTTAGCCAGTACTGCTAGCTTAATTTGGTTTATTAATTTCTACTTTCCCTTGGGCCCAGTTTTGCGGATATTTTTTCCGGTGCCGATTGCTCTAGTTTATCTGCGTTGGGGCAAACGTGCGGCATGGATGGCAGCACTCACCTCTGGGTTACTGCTGATGGTACTGATGGGGCCAGCCCGTAGTTTGCTATTTGTCATGCCCTACGGGTTTATGGGCGTGCTTTTGGGGGCAACGTGGTATCGCCGTCGTGTTCCCTGGATTGTTTCTATCACCTTGGGTACGCTGTTGGGTACTTTGGGAGTTTTTTTTAGGTTGTGGTTGCTGTCTGTTTTGTCGGGTGAAGATTTGTGGATTTATGTGATTACCCAGGTGACAGAGTTCATTGAGTGGGTATTTTTTAGCTTGAGTTTATTGGCGAGTCCTAGTGTATTTTTGATTCAAGTGGGAGCGATCGCTCTAATTATACTCAACAACTTTATCTACCTTTTTGTGGTACACCTGGCAGCATGGTTTCTTTTTGACCGCCTGGGAAATCCCATTCCCCCAGCACCACGCTGGGTACAAGTCCTCATGGATTATGACGGATAGTCATTTGTCATTTGTCATTTGTCTTTGGTTAAATGATGAGTCCTAACTAATCAGCAATGCCCAATGCCCAATGTCCAATTCCCAAATTCGTATTTATACCCAAAAGGAACAGGGTGAAGAATGGCTACGACAGTATCGTGGTTGTCCACCCGTATTTGCTTGTGTTTTAGGATTTACCGAAACTGGTTTAATTCCAGGGATTTCAGCAGCCGGTCGCACTCCAGAGGATCGGAAATATACCGCTTGTGCTGATGCCGAGTTTTTGTATTACGGCCCAGAACATAAAGCTCAATATCCCCTACCGCCATTAACGGCTGGGGCTTCACCTGTGCTGATTTCTCGCGCCGTCTTAGAGTCGCTAAAGATACCAATTCATTTATTTAATGCTGGTTTACCCCAGCCTCCTGCTGTACCAGTAATTGATTTGGGTGGCGCTCCTGCTAAATGTTTAAGTGGAGGTGCTGCTATGGAAATTTCCACGGTACACCACTTATTTAAACAAGGGCTACTTTGGGGAGAACGCCTTGCTGCCAATATTCAACAGGGGTATCTGATTATCGGTGAGTGCGTAGTTGGAGGCACTACAACTGCCCTGGCAATCTTAACTGGTTTAGGTATAGAAGCTGCTGGAAAAGTTAACAGTAGCCACCCTGTTTGTAACCACGCACAAAAGTGGGCACTAGTGCAAGCGGGGCTGGAGAAGATGAGAGAGAGCAAGGAGCCGGTGGAAATAAACTTCCAATCTTCAATCCAAAATCTTGTAGACCCTTTAAAACTCGTCGCCGCCGTGGGTGATCCCATGCAAGTGGTGGTTGCTGGGATGGCGATCGCAGCTAGCCGTAGTTGTGGTGTAATGTTGGCTGGTGGGACGCAAATGTTAGCAGTTTATGCGCTGATAAGTGCGATCGCTCAAACTTACGCCTTATCATGGCAACCAGAAGCAGTAGTTGTAGGCACAACCCGATGGGTAGCAGAAGACCCTACTGGCGCTACAGTTGACTTAGCCCTCAACTTAAGAAAAAGTAGCTTAACTCAGAGTGGAAAAACCCCTCCCCTATTCGCAACCTATCTGAGCTTTGCTGATTCTTGTTATCCTCAACTGAGAGCTTATGAACAGGGCTTTGTGAAAGAAGGTATGGGGGCTGGAGCCGCTTGCATAGCCGCCCATCTTAGCCAAGATTGGCAGCAACACCAACTTTTGGCAGCCATTGAAGCTCAACTTGAACGACTTGACTTTTAGTCATAGGAGGTTCAAAACAAGATACCAAAAACACTAATGATAAAAACGCAGATTAATAAAAAAATCTTGTTTTTTTAAACACACAATACCCTAACGACACAAGTCTTAGGGCTGTTTTTTTGTTTCATAGTGAGGTATTGACTAAAAGCCTATAGGTAGATTTACGACACTCTTACGTATATAATGTAATAATGTGTTTAACTTTTTGATCAATTTAATTGATGGCTATATTAGTTGCTTACACCTAAATATAGCGTTTCCTAATCATACAAGTTAGATCATAGTCCCCTCATCGCTTGCGGGAAGGGGTTCTTGTTCTTGTATTTCACCCAAGCGAGAACCGCTATATATAACTATAAGGCCATCATTTGATATTGAACCTAAAGGCTTACCTTCCCTACCTTCAGCTATTTTTTAATTCGTTTAACTCAGGTTAAATTTAATGAATTCTCTCTCTGAGTAATTGTTCTTCTAAGGCAGCAATGCGATTGTATGCTGCTGTTAATTGCGCTGTGAGTCGTTGTATTTGAATTTCTGGTGTGATATTATCCCCACTCTGACGATGCATATCTAGATAAATGCCATCTGTCAACACATCCTTGTGTTCCATTTCTGGATTTAAACTGATACGTCCTTTGAACTGGTAGCTTCCAGATGCGCCGTTTTGCTGATAATTATCCTTTGCTTGTGTATTCGCTAAAGAACACTCTGAGAAAGCTTGAATGACTTTAGCATCAAGTTGCTCAATAACTTGGCAGAGGGCATCCAGTTTTTCGCTTAAAGTCAGGATTTGCTGCTGTAATGGCTCCATTTAATACCTTGTATCCGTATATTTTCTCTATGTTATTCAATTTACTCCCAATCTTAACAATACTTATGAATTATTTAAGTATTGATAATTTTTGCTGGAAATGTGAAATTTAAATCATTATTTGTAAATGTAAGTAAAGCTTGGACAGAATTACCACTAAGGAAATTTATGGAGAAAAATTAATCTTTAGGTACGTATTTGCTGAAAAAATCGCTAATTTGGGTAAATTTATCAGTATTACCAAGAAAAAATACCGATATTTTTCTAACTCCACTTTTTTAGCTAGTCAGCCTCTGGTGTATCTCTGCTTAATATTTAAGTATAATCAAAAATCTCAAATCCAAAATCAATGGATCGACGGTCTTTTTTGCTAGGTACAAGCACACTGGCACTTTCACAACTGCTTTTTGGCTGTGGTGGAAAGAAGCAGACACAACTAAAAGTACAGTTATTAAAAGGTTCTATACCTGGTCAGGTAGTGAATCAGTTTCATAAAAGTTTGCAGCAACAAGTGCAGTTAAAGTTTGCTCCAGTTGAGCAGATACAGGATTTATTTCAGCAATTACAAAATTGGCAGCAGAAGCCAAAAACCACTGATGAGCAAGGATGGAGTCGCTTTATCCCCTTTAGGCAAGGTCAAAAAGCGGCTGATGTAGACCTAGTGACGTTGGGAGATTACTGGTTAAAAGCAGCTATTGAGCAGAAATTGATTCAACCACTGCAAGAGGAAGAGGGAAACCAATTAAAGCAGTGGTCTGCTTTAGATCAAAGGTGGAAACAACTGGTAACGCGCAACGATCAAGGTAACTTGGATACTCAAGGGAAGGTGTGGGGTGCACCTTACCGATGGGGTAGTACGGTAATAGTTTATAACCGTGACAAGCTGCGAAAATTGGGATGGACGCCCAAAGATTGGAGTGATTTGTGGCGAGATGGAGTGCAGCAGAAGATTTCGCTACTCAATCAACCACGAGAAGTTATTGGTTTGGTTTTAAAGAAATTAGGAAAATCTTATAATACAGACAATCTTGACCAAGTACCAGATTTGGAAAAAGAATTACAGACATTAAACCAACAGGTGAAGTTCTACAGTTCAAATCACTATTTGGAACCTCTAATTATGGGAGACACTTGGCTAGCGGTTGGTTGGTCAAGCGATGTACTCCCAATTCTCGGACGTTATCCGCAACTTGGTGTAGTTATCCCCCAGTCAGGAACAGCAATCTGGTCAGACTTGTGGGTACGTCCCGTAGGTATTACTAAGAGTGCTTTATCAGATCAATGGATTGATTTTTGTTGGCAACCAAGCACCGCTAAACAAATTTCGGTACTGACCAAAAGTAATTCGCCAATTTCTACAAATATTGCCACTTCCGATATTCAAGAACCATTCTGGAGTCTTTTACAGAGCGATCGCGAAGTTTTCGATAAAAGTGAATTTTTGCTCCCTTTACCCCAATTAGCAATAAAACAATACGAGTCTTTGTTCGCCAAAATTAGGGTTTAACTGGGTATTGGGTATTGGGTATTGGGTATTGGGTATTGAGATTTTCCCATCTCTCCACTCCCCACCCCATTTTCTACAAAGAACGCTGTAACCCTATCTTGTTCTTAACAGTTGTTTGGATACTGCATAAAGCCGGACTTCTACTAAAGTTACAAGTGTAGGTTGCCAAGGGTTCTTTTTGATAATTAAAGACCCGGACATTGTAACCAAAGTTTCGTGCAGCGCTACCCAAACGATTGACGAAGTTGTAGCGCTCTACATACTCTAGTAAGCTCCAAATTTGCTGATTTACAATCAAGTCTACTCGTGCAGGTTCTTTTTCAGAAGCTGGATATGCAATCCAATTGTCCAGTAGCTTTTTCTCAGAGTTTTGTTGCGCCCACCATAAACTGGGAACAGTTAATTGTTCTGGGTTAATTGTATTAGCCGTGATTACATAGCCTTTTGGCTTGGTCAATAAGTCTAGTTCTAGAGGCGCACTAGAGGGCGACGGTATTTGCGAGGTTTGCGCTAGTGAGGGTGCGACTGGTAAAGCTGTGAGGCTTATGGTTAGTAGGAATGAAAAGGATATCTGGCGATGGCTGCGCCAACGCCTGCCGGAGGATGCCCAAAGGGCTGTAGGGCGATCGCACAATTTGGGTATATGCATGGCTGATACTAATTCGTAATTCGTAATTCGTAATTAAAACAGATGTAAAAATTCGCACAATTTAAAGTTTAATGGCAACGATGCGAATTCTTCGATAGTCTGCCGTCCAAGTTCCTCGTTGATACAGCGTCGGCTTGAGATATTCCTCCACGACGCGAATTACTTGTATTTGTTGCTCACTAGAAAGTTCTGTTAAAAAACTGCTGGCGAACATCTGAATCCAGTTTGCCATACCTGCTTCTCCTTCTGCTAAAAGAGTTGGACGAGCAAAAAGCATGGCAGAAATGACATCAAAGCCTTGCTGTTCGAGTAGGGTGGCGTACTCGCCAATACTAGGGAAATACCAAGGATTTAGGGTTTGTGCAGAAATATTAATTACTTCTAAAGCGCTTTCCAAAGCTGTGGCGATCGCCTGCACATTCCCCTTACCTCCAAATTCTGCGACAAAACGTCCTCCGGGTTTTAGTGCTTGATGTATGGAAGCAATCGCACTATCTGCTTCTTTTACCCAATGCAGGACAGCGTTAGAAAACACAGCATCGAATGGCTTGTCTACCTGAAAGTTCCTAGCATCAGCAATGTCAAAGTGGAGATGAGGATAGTTTTCTCTTGCCTTTTCTACCATCGTGGGTGCACGATCAACTCCCATTACTTCAGCACCAGCTTGGGCAATTTTTTCTGTAAGTTGTCCAGTACCACAACCGAGATCCAAAATCGATTCTCCTATCTGGGGGTTGAGTAATTGCAACAAGCCTTCACCATGCTGCCAGACAAAAGCGTGTTTATCTTCGTAAAGGGAAGTGTCCCAATTATTGCTTGTCGAAATATGATTCATAAACAACTATAGTGGTTCCTAATTGAATGTAATAAAACCTTTTTCTTGTGGTGGTTAAGGTGGTTAATTTGGGTGGGAGAATTAATTTCCGTAGCCACAGAGGAAGCCGCAGCTGCAACTAAACAAGCGATAAGTGCGTAATAAGAAGCTGCTCAAGCTAAAGGAAAAGCACAATATTTGCGTCAGTTAGGCGTGAATCCTGATGATCTAGATGAATTATCGTAGTTTTAGAAGTTTTTTTTATACGCAGCATAATTTTCTGCTTTTGAGGAATCACCGTACTGAAAGCTTTGATAGTCGATTCCGAAGTAGCCATCTTATAGCAACATTGGCTCCCAGAAAGATTAACTTTTGAGAGCGATCGCATATTCAGCACTTGAAATACATATAATATTTTCTTCAGGAAGTCTATAGCAACCCAGTTTTTCTGAAAAACGGTGATGTCACGCTATATCTTTGACTTTTACTAAACTCAGTGTCAATTGGGTTAGTAAGGGTAGGATAAGGTTCAGCGATACAATCCAAAAAGCGATGCCCTGAACATTCGCAGATATTACCGCAGAGACTGCTTATGTTGTGGCTGCTAAAATACTTAAGTATGAGTAGTATGATCAAATTACCCAGGTAAAAATTGTCTATTTGGTCACACAAGACGATCAAAAGATTGTAGAAAAGTGTATTTCCTTGTCTCGACAGTGGTGCTAACCTCAATTTAAAGGATGTTATCAGCCTTTATCTGCTAGAGTTTCTGACTTTCAGCAAACTAAATAATCTATCAAAAATAAAATCGCTAGGAGTGCGATGAGATGCCACAGTCCCATATCACAAGGCCAGAAATAGCTGCTGGAACTCTAATCGATAACCGCTATATTATCCAAAAACTTCTAGGACAGGGAGGATTGGGACGAACTTACTTAGCCTTTGACACTCGTCGGTTTGATGAGCCTTGTGTTCTCAAAGAATTTGCACCAATTGGCACAGGGGAGAGTGGACTGGAGCAATATCGTAACTTATTTAAAAGAGAAGCAAAAATTCTTCATCAATTACAACATCCTCAAATTCCCAAGTTTTTAGCTTGTTTTGAAGGGGATGGTCGGCTATTCCTGGTACAAGAGTATGTTGATGGTAAAACATATTCTAGACTACTAGGAGAACTTCAACGTCAAGGTAGAAATTTTTCTGAAGATGAAGTTATCCAGTGGCTAAAGAATCTGTTGCCTGTTTTGGAATATGTCCACCAGCACAACATCATCCATCGAGATATTTCTCCTGACAACATCATGTTACCTGATGGCAATGATTTGCCAGTGCTGATTGATTTCGGTGTAGGCAAACAAATTGCTGACATAAACGAGGGGAGAAGTTCTAGCAACCACAACCAGGTAACGTTTGTTGGCAAAATGTCCCTTGTAGGCAAAGTGGGATATGCTCCCCGCGAACAAATTAGCTTGGGTTTATGTTCTCCCTCTAGTGACCTTTATGCTTTGGGGGTAACAGCGATCGTACTACTCACAGGTAGAGATCCATCCTTACTAATGGATCAGTATTCACTTGAGTGGAACTGGCGTTATTATACTTATGTTACTGATGAGTTCGCTCAAGTACTTGATTGTATGTTGGCAGACAGGCCTAACAAGCGATACCAGACAGCCAGGGAAGTTATTAGAGATTTAGAGCGTATTGGAGAACCAGAAATGGTAATATCTCCTCCAATTATGGTTGATGATTTGCCTGCCACGGTATTTAATCCTGAATTTCAGGCTATGTCGGCAATATCGCAGTCATACAACCAAACTGGAGAAACAATTTTTAGTTCGCGTAGTTCACCTACTAGTCCACAATTTGGTCAAATTGAACAACAACAACCTTCTCTGCAACCAGCATTTATTAAAAGTTGTCAGCAAGGATTAGCCTACCACATCGGCCCAATGGCAAATCTGATTATAGAAGAAATATTAGATAAAAATCCTTACATTTCACCTGAGCAATTTATCGAACTCTTAGCTAGGGAAATTCCTAACTTTCAAGCAGCTTTTGAATTCAAAAAAAGCTTATTCTCATAAACATTTAGACACCACGAATTGAGGAATACTTTTTCATTTTTGAACTAATTCTCGGAGTTTAAGTCAAGATAGTTAATAAAAGTGACAAGGCTTTTTTTGCGGGGTATAAATATCAGTTACAAAAATTAATTACAAATTAGTGTCTTTTCTATGAGATGCTACGTTAGCGAGTCCACATACCCCTACTCTTAAGCAAGCAAAGCGCAGTGTCTGTCTGCGACACGCTGCGCGAACGTAGAGAGCGTCATTACGAAATTATTCTAATCCCCTGTCCCTCCCTGAGTGCGTTTGATTCTTTTCATTGCCATTTCTAAACTTAACTGCATCCGTTTAAAGGCTTTAGCTAAATTACCGATTTCATCATTAGACATCTGCTCAAATTCAACTTCCATGTGTCCTGTACTAACTTCTTCGGCTATGCGAGTCATGCGTTTGAGAGGTATAACAACTTGCCTATTCAAGAACAAGTTGACTAACAGGATAGTCGCGATAAATATAGTTGATACAATCAGAATAATTAGTAAGGAAGACTGATTTGCTTTGCTGATGACATTATTCGCGGGTACTGATATAATCTGAGCGCCGACAATTTCATTAAGTTTCCACCCAAATCCATTAGCTGTACCATAAAGAGCAATCATACTTGGAGGTGCAACTTCGGGTATGCTGTGACACTTCAGACAGCTTCCTTCAGAAACTGCTAAGGGACGAGCAATATAAAAGATATCCCCACCAGGAATTGAGCGAAATCCACTCACCTCTTTCAGGTCTGATTTATTTCTGAATTTTTCTACAATTTCCGTCTCAAAACCGTCAGCCTTATCCCGAAGATTTGTGGGATTGAGGGTTGCTTCTTTATAAAAGAAATCACGGTATTCTGTTGTTTTCCGCAAAATCTCAAATACCTCCCGTGCTGAATATCCAGGCACAGTTTGCGGCAAAAACTCAGTAGCCAATTTATCAACTAGCTCTGGATTTACTTGAGTACTAGTGTATTTACGAACAGAACTCATTGTTTGGATGAGCATGAGACCAGTTGAGCTAATATCTTGTTTAGCATTTTCCCTGAGCAGAGAAGAAAGAGCAAAACCACTCAAGCTCAGACCGAATGTCAAAATTACCAATAGCAGAATTGTAAACTTTTGTTTCAAATTCAGATTCTTTAGCATAATTTTAGATTACCTACAAGTCAAATTATTATGAACAAATATCGCTAAAGTCACCGTTTCCTCTAGCATAAGCAATCAACTCTCATATTTTGGTGTAAAGGAATAGTTTACCTAAAACGATTAGGGTATATCCAACTTTATACTATTAATTATTTAGGAATTATTGAGGTTAATGAAAATGTTCTCTAAGTAACTAATTTCCAAAAAGCTACAACAGCAATTCAAATGGAATTCCCAAAAATTCGTGTTGGCTGTTCTGAACCCGTGCCAAAATAAATACCAGCAATTGTCAAATATTACTAATGGTGTGGAATGCAGGAAAGTCTTTATTCGGGGGACGCTACATTATCGAACGCCAACTAGGTGAAGGCGGAATTGGCATTACTTATCTTGCCAGAAATCAACGGAATCAACAGCGAGTGATTAAAACCCTCAAAGAAGAAATCCTGAATCACCCCGCCTGGATACTCCACCGAAACAAGTTACGGCAAGACTTTCGTGATGAAGCAGTCCGGCTGGCTGTGTGTCACCATCCTCATATAGTACAAATAGAAACCATCTTTGATGAGGGAAATTTGCCCTGCATGGTGATGGATTACATCGAAGGCGAAGACTTAGGACAGCGCGTGAGACGGATAGGAGTGCTATCAGAAGCAGAAGCACTGCTGTACATTAGGCAAATTGGCGATGCTTTGACGCTAATCCACTCTAAAGGACTGCTGCATCGGGATCTCAAACCACGCAACATCATGATCCGCATTGATAAATCAGAAGCAGTGCTGATAGACTTTGGCATCGCTAGAGAATTTATTCCTAATATGATCCAAAGGCATACAGTGTATCGGACTCCTGGTTTTGCCCCACCTGAGCAGTATGAATCAGAAGCACCACGAGGAGAATACATTGACATTTATGCCTTAGCCGCTACTTTGTATAATTTACTTACCGCAGTTGTACCGACGAGCGCAGATGATAGACGTCACAATATTAATTTAGAACCACCGCAATATTTTAATCCCAACATCAGCAATAGAGTAAATCAGGCTATTATGTGCGGCATGGATCTGGAGTCAACCTATCGTCCTCAATCTGTGCAGGAGTGGTTAGATTTATTGGGGACTAAGACTGGTGAGAATGTAAAACCAATACCATCTCCCTTAGTAATAACGCCTAGACTAAAACTACAGCCACCTGTAATATTAGATCAGCAGAACTGGCAATGCATACAGACCCTTAAAGGTCACTCTAGTATGGTTCATGCGATCGCCATTAGCCCAGACGGACAATTTATTGCTAGTGGCAGTAATGATATGACTATTAAACTTTGGCAAGTGGGTACTGGCAAGCTAGTGCGTCAACTCGGTCGTTGGTTTTCTAGTCATTCCAGTATGGTTCATTCCGTCGCCTTTAGCCCTATTTCTCCAAATCTTTCTTATCAAGGAGAGTCAGGCAAATCTGCGGGTGTTGCAGAACTGAATCGGGGAATCTTAGCTAGCGGGAGTTGGGACAACACAATCAAATTGTGGGATGTCAACACAGGTAGAGAAATTCGTACTCTCACTGGCCACACCAATTGGGTAAATTCTGTTGCCTTTAGTCCAGATGGCAAGTTTCTGGCTAGTGGTAGTTCTGATTGCACAATCAAATTGTGGCAGGTACACACTGGTATAGAAATCCAAACTCTCACAGGTCATTCCGACCCCGTTTCGTCAGTTGCCTACTCTCCTAAAACGCCTGCAACTAATAGCAAAGATAGAGAGTTGGTGGCTAGTGGCAGTAATGATTACACAATCAAATTGTGGCAAGTATACACAGGTAGAAACATTTGTACGCTAACAGGTCATTCCTTCTTCGTCAACTGTATCGCCTTTAGCAAGGATGGAGAAATTATTGCCAGTGGCAGTGGTGACAACACTATTAAACTGTGGCATGTAAATACAGGCAGAGAAATTCGTACTCTCATCGGTCATTCTGATTCAGTTTGGTCAGTCGCCTTTAGCCAGGATGGGCAATTTATCGCTAGTGGAAGTTGGGACAACACAATCAAACTGTGGCATGTACACAGTGGCAGAGAAGTCAGCACACTTACAGGGCATTCTAACTATGTCAGATCAGTTGCCTTCAGTCCAGATGGCCAAACCCTAGTTAGCGGTGGCGATGATGACACTATAAAAATTTGGCGACGGGGTAGTAAATAATTTGTAATTCGTGCTTGATTTGCTTAGTGACTTTTAAACCTACAGATAGAACTGCGATCGCCACAAATTTGTGAAAATAATGACGGCAACCGTGATTTTTGAACAATAATTTTATTTTTATGGGCTTTGGTATTGGTGATTTATTCTGGATTTTCCTCCTTCTAACTTCTTTACAACCCCTTTGGCAAAAACGTCAAATAGAATATCGGCGCTTGCGTGCTTTACAAGAATTCCAGCAGGAACGCAAAAGTCGGGTGATTTTGCTGATTCACCGCCAAGAGTCCATTAGCTTTCTGGGAATTCCCATATCTCGCTACATTACTATCGAAGACTCAGAACAAATATTGCGAGCAATTCGCCTTACACCCCCAGATGTACCCATTGACTTAATTTTGCATACTCCTGGTGGTTTAGTTTTGGCTACAGAACAAATTGCCAGAGCATTAATTCGTCACCAAGCAAAAGTTACAGTCTTTGTCCCCCACTACGCTATGAGTGGCGGCACTATGCTTGCCCTAGCCTCTGATGAAATTATTATGGATGCTAACGCTGTCTTAGGGCCAGTTGATCCCCAATTGGGTAATTACCCCGCAGCGAGTATTTTGAAAGTAGTTGAAGATAAACCCATCAGTGAGATTGATGACCAAACTTTAATTATGGCCGACCTCTCACGCAAAGCAATACAGCAGGTACAGAGGTTTGTACGAACTTTGCTTAAAGACAGTATACCCAAACAAAAAGTTTTGCCAGAAAATATCGAATCGATTATCGAAGCCTTGACAACTGGGCGCGTCACGCACGATTATCCCATCACCATTGAAGAAGCAACAGAAATGGGGCTGCCCGTAACTGTCGGACTGCCCCATTCTATTTATGATCTCATGGATCTTTACCCACAACCACAAGGAGGGCGACCTTCCGTGCAGTATATTCCTATGCCTTACAATGACAGTCGTCCAATTCTACCTACACCCAAAGGCAGACCCTTAGAAGAATCAAATCAGATGACTTGAGGGGCTTTGGGGTAGGAGTTTTTAAGGCTACTAGGGTGTAGCTGTTGGCGTAGCTGTCGGTGTAGCTGTCGGTGTAGCTGTCGGTGTAGCTGTTGGTGTAGCTGTCGGTGTAGCTGTTGGTGTAGCTGTCGGTGTAGCTGTTGGTGTAGCTGTTGGTGTAGCTGTCGGTGTAGCTGTCGGTGTAGCTGTTGGTTTAGCTGTCGGTTTAGCTGTCGGTTTAGCTGTCGGTTTAGCTGTCGGTTTAGCTGTTGGCGTAGCCGTTGGTGTAGCTGTTGGTTTAGCTGTCGGCTGACTGAAGACTGTCTTTGCTTCTTCATTCAGCTTTTGACGGAGTGCTAAATTAGCAATTCCAGTTTCTTGCAACTGATATTTCTTCTGATACTCCTTCACCACTGCTTCTGTGCGGGAATCATAAAAATGATTACGCGGGAGGGGAGGATTTGGCTTCACCACTCCATTCAAATTTGTTTGCAGAATTTGAACGATGTTAGCAGCAAATTCTTGGGTTTTTGGCCCTGCTATTCCATCAACTGGTTTTAGCTTATAACCTGTCTGAAACTCACGAATTGCCTTTTTAGTTTCTTCATCCGTCAAAGCAGTATTTGTTACCTTGACGTTATAGCCTAACCCGCGCAACACAGCACGGAATTGCTCGGGCGTATAGCTACGTTGACGAGCTGCGAAACCTGTGTCTGCAATTACTAAACTCGCAGTTATCAGGCAAGTAACAGCAAAGGTTGCGCTTGATTTTCCAAACCCACACCACATATTTAAAACTCCTTTGGGTTAAATCAGCAGGATTATAAAGGTTAACAGCTGCATTTTAAGTTTGTTTAATAACTTTTTTCGCGATTATTTAATGATTTTTGAATAATTTTTGAATAATTTCTGATTTATTTTTGTTAAATGTAACTAAACTTACAACGACTAATCTATGTCATCCATCTAAAGAAGTATCTTTTTTGAACAGAGATCAAGCAGTTATCATTTTAATCGAATACACGCTTTGAACAAAAAATTACAGTATGGGAAGACATACTGTAATTTTGTCAACTGCTAATTGCTGTCATTTGTTGGAAAAAGCCAAAAATTTGAGAAAGCAATATGCTTGATTGCCTCGTTTCCATACTGTGTGTAGGAAATGCAATTATGTGGGCATGGACTGCTGACTCCAAGAGGTTGCTTGAAAAGTATTTGGCTGTGATTTTAGGTACTTATAAATCCCCCCCGAACCCAATACTGTTCGCTTAAGGCAAGAGACGCGATGAATCGCCGTCTCTACAATAATCAATCAGTCTTTCGTCTTGACGGCAATTTATCGCATCTTTGTGATCTAAAATTTTCATCAAAAAACCTTAACCGAACCGTATTTCCACTTCTAACCCTCCTAAAAAAAGGGGAATCGGGAATCGAAGTCCTCCAACCGGGGATGTAGTAGAATCTAAAACGTTTTGATACCTATAATAGGATTTTTCAAACATCCTCTAATGTGTGATTAGAGCAGCATTTTCTACTCAGCTATTCCCATACTCATTACTAATTACGAATTATTTAAATTGTCGCTTGTAGGACAAGAAACAGACTTTTTCCCTGACCAATCTGTAAGAGTATTTTCATCTTTATAATGCCGGGGAGTTTGCAGCAGCAAATACCAAGCCTCTCCAGCATCTAATAAATTAAAGCTTTCAGAATAGCGAGTTTCTAACAAATCCCTAACCATAACATAATAGTCAGAGTTCATTCCGGGAAAAATATGATGTTCAGTATGGTGAGAAAAATTTAAATGCAACAGGTCAAATATTTTATAAACCCGGAGAGACATACTATTAATTAGTGGATCGTTAACGCTGGTCATCCGACAAAGCAAATGATTTGTATAAATATAAAACATTACTCCAGCATAACCAATTGCAATCGGTAAAAAGTAACCAAGTACGAGCTTTATGGGTTCAAATTGGAGATAGATTAGGATACTCAGATGAATCACGATCATCATCAATAATTCCCCTGCGATCGCTCGACGATCTTTAGCACTGACTGTAAATGCAGAAGGAACATAATCGACGGATTCATGATTGAAAAACAGCACAGATGTGAGATTGCGAAAAGTATGTACTCCCCAAGCAGAAGTCATTCCCACTATGAACCATACAGGATTGACTTCAGTTGAAGGCACGAATAAATCCTGAATCCATTTTCCCCAGGTTGGAGACTGTTCATATAAGTAATTACGATCCGGGTCGCCTAAATCATTAGTGTGATTATGATGTACTCGGTTATGAACTGCTTTCCATAACGTTGGTGGCATCCACAACATTGTTAACCCTAGAAAGCTAATGATATAGGTTAAGCGGGGGTTTTTAATCACGCTACCATGCATCAAATCGTGGGTGCTAAATAGTAAGACAACCACGCTATTGCCCATAATTATGCTTAAAGGTAGATAAAGCCATAAAAGGTATGGCGACCAAGAATCTAACTGTGCTGCTATCATCCAACCCAGGATCAAAATTGCCAGATTGATGAACAAGATAATTAACTTACTTGGATCGGGGATAAATGCTTCAGGTGGCATCAGAGAACGTAATTCTTTCGCATATATTTTCTGGTGGATTAGTTTCTGTTCGGTCTTAACATTCATAAATTATTGTCACGTAAAGAATTTAACCAAATGCAGTTTTGCGGTAAATCGTAGCGTTTTTAAACTCGAACGATTTAATTCATAGTGGGTCAGCTTATCACCATATCACAAAATATTTTTACAAGAGACATATTGCAAAATTTTGCCTGAGAATAAATTCTGTGGCTCATAGCAAAAGTCATCTGAAGCTGGCTGAAATTATTGTTTCACAAGCATTTTCAGGTATAGGATCTACAATGCATACACAAGTTGAAAAAGACCGATTTTGCATTTTTCTCTTGTTTTCATGCATAACATGGGAAAGAGGAAAACCTCATAAAGCTAGGTTTTTAGAACTTGTTTGTATGCCGTAGGCTAGAGGCTAGAAAAAAGCTTGGGAAAATGGAAAAATCTTCCCAATTTACAATCCCCCTACATCTTTGTAGACGCAGGGGGAGTAATAAAATAACCCACAATTTGGATTATTGCTCAATTTTTGGGTGCTATTCACCGATTAATCCCACATACCACAGCTGTGATTGCATTATTTATATTTTGTGCAAGCAGCCCACCTCAAAACTATTCAGATGCTTTGTTATTAGCTCTATTGGCACGCGCCTCAGCTGAAGCCATCACCTCATCCATATTCTCTAAGACTTCGCCTGGGAAGTTTTCCAAAACTCTGGTAGAAAGAGCAACCCGTCCTTTACCCTCATCCAAGTCAATAATTACAGCTTTAATTGGCTGACCAACTTGAAATACTTTTTCAAGAGATTCAATGAATTTTTGGCTTACCTGCTTGATATGAAGCAAGGCGCTCATGCCACTTAAATCGACAAATACACCAAAAGGTTTGATACCAGTAACTTTGCCTTCCACCAGTTGACCTAGTTCTAATAAGCTGAAGTTGCTAGAACGAGTTGCTAATCGCTGGGAAAGGATGAGTTTATTGGTATTTTTATTAATTTCCAAAAAGCCCACAGTCAAATTTTGACCCTTGAGTGCTTCTAAATTATCACGCTCCGCTAGGTGCGATCGCGGGATAAATCCCCGCAAAGAAAGAATATCGACGGTGACACCACCTTTATTCACACCCATAACCCGTACTTGCACGGTCTGAGCATTTTCCTGCATTTCAGTAAGTCGTTCCCAGATGTGCTGAATTTCCAACTGCTTTCGAGAAAGGGTCACTTGCCCTTCTGCATCTTGATCTCGGATAATCAAAAACTGCATTTCCTCTTGCAATGGCAGCACTTCCGATAAATCGGTAACTGCTCTCAAAGAAGCCTCATCGCGCGGCAGAAAAGCTGACGACTTGCCACCAATATCCACATAAGCTCCATCATGGTCAAGTTGGAAAACTTTGCCATTTACAAGCTGTCCCTTTTGAAATTGGTAGTCGTGTTTTTCTAGTGCTTTGGCAAAATCGTCCATTGTAAAGGGCGAATTGGCTGTTTGAGAAAGTTTCGATTCGGAATTCATGACTTTTGAAGATTAATTGTTATTTGATATGGTGCAACTGAAGTTTAGATTGTCATTTGTCATTTGTCATTTGTCTTTTGTTATTCACCAATGACCAATGACTAATGGCAAACTTGGCTGCGTATGCTTCAGTTTAGTTGACCAAAGAGTTGTTTTACTTGCTCCCAAGCATCGGCCGCAGCTTTAGGATTATAACTGGCACGGTGGTTACAGAAAAATCCGTGATCAGCTCCATCGTAGCGAAACACACGATGAGGAATTTTATATTTTTCTAACTCTGTTGCAATCTCATCTACTTGTTCGACTGGGATGCTAGCATCTTCTTTACCAAAGAAGGTATAGAGAGTACCTGTTATTTCTCTAGTGCGGGTGACAGTAGGAGCGCCACCTCCTGGCGTGCGGGTGGTAATTCCAGCACCGTAGAAGGAAGCCGTAGCTTTAATATCTGGCAAGGTGGCTGCAAGATATGCGACATGACCGCCAAAGCAGAAGCCAATACAGCCAAAACCATCTTTTTTCACTTGGGGCAGATTTTTAAGGTAGTCAATTGCTAGTTGAATATCGCTTAATAACTCTGAGCCTTGAGTTTGCATGGCGTAGCTTCTGCCCGTTTCAATATCTTCGGGTGTGTATCCGGTTTCAAAGCCAGGAGCAAGCCGTTGAAAAAGTGCAGGTGCGATCGCTACATACCCAAGTTGGGCAATCCGTTCTGTAACTTCCCGAATGTGAGCGTTGATACCAAAAATTTCCTGTAATACTACAACTCCTGGGTAATATCCAGGTTCTTTTGGTTCTGCCAGATAAGCAGACACTTGAATATTATCTTGCAAAAGATTAACCGTTGTGGTAATTGTTGCTTGCTCTGTCATAATAATTTTTACCAGTGCTGTGTGATTAGCCGTGTGTTTATTTGATATAACTATGCCAGTATGCCTAGCTTTTTTCTAATTAAATTATCAATAACCAATAGTGAGCGCATTAGAAATTTGTATCAGAAAAACTTGATATGTAAATAAACATATTTGAGATGTAGCAAATGTAGCTGGTCACAAAAGGAGGGCTGAGTAAAAAGTGTTGAGTATAAAAGCAACACTCAGAATTCAGCACTCATTAGCACTTAGTATTCAGGAGGTTTGGTGATGATTCAATTCCGTATTCAGCCAGACAGCGAAATTCCCGCATCAACCCAGCTGTTTAATCAAATCCGATTTGCGATCGCTTCCCGGCAATATCCCCCTGCTTACAAATTGCCAAGCACACGGGCGCTGGCAATGCAAACTGGGTTACACCGCAACACTATTAGCAAAGTTTACCGTCAGCTGGAGGAAGATGGATTTGTTGAAAGTATGGCTGGTTCAGGAATTTATGTTCGGGCCCAAGGTCATGAAGGCGGTAGCAGGCTGCAATCACCAATTCTTAAAAAACATCCCGATGCATATCAGGTTGTCCAGCAAGCACTTGACGAGCTGCTCTCCCAAGGATGTTCGCTGAATCAAGCCAGAGAGCTATTTTTAGCGGAAATCGACTGGCGCTTGCGTTGTAGTGCGCGAGTACTGGTTGCAGTTCCATCCTATGACATGGGTGCTGGCGAGTTGATGGTGTATGAATTAGAACGATCTTTGAAAATCCCAGTCCAGTTGGTAGCAATGGAAGAATTAACAGCTGTATTAGATAAAACTACCTCTGCGACAGTAGTTACAAGTCGGTATTTTATCAGTAATGTAGAAGCGATCGCAGCTCCAAAAGCTGCACGGGTAATTCCTCTCGATATCTACGACTACAGCAAAGAACTCAGCCTCTTAAAAACCTTACCAAAAGAAAACTGTGTAGGCATAGTTAGCCTCAGTTCCGGGATTGCACGAGCCGCAGAAGTCATTCTCCACGGTTTGCGGGGGGATGAACTATTAGTGATGACTTCGCAACCAAAAGATGCTTATAAACTTCAGGCAATGGTTAAACGGGCTGAGGTCATCATAAGCGATCAAGCCAGTTTTGCAGCAGTACAAGCAGCCGTGCAAGCATCTGATGAAGATATTATTCGTCCACCAAAGCTGATTAAGGTTGAAAATTATATCGGCGCTAACTCAATTAACTTGCTAAAACGAGAACTGGGTTTAAGTTAATCTCAAGATAATTCAGCCAACATCTTTGAGAGCAACTAATACAGGAGGGATAGGATAGTGCAGATTGTGATTGTGGGCGCAGGCCCAACAGGTGTAACCCTTGCCCTGCTTCTTGTAAAACGTGGTATTGCTGTAACGTTAATTGAAGCAACAAAAGACTTTCATCGTGTATTTCGCGGTGAAGGATTAATGCCCAGTGGCTTAGATGCCCTAGAGCAAATGGGTCTATCGGCAGTGTTAGAACATATTCCCCATCGGCAACTCGACGCGTGGGAATTCATTATCGGGGACAAGCAGTTGTTTCGAGTTGATGAACCAATGGGGGCAACCCGACCCTGTACACTCGTTTCACAACCACCACTGCTCAAAGCACTGATTTCGGAAGCTCAAACCAATGATGTGTTTGAATTCATTCAGGGTTTTCCAGTCAAAGATTTACTGTGGAGTAACCAACGTGTCGCAGGTGTAGTACTGAGCGATGGGAAAGAACTTACTGCTGACTTAGTGATTGGCGCAGATGGTAGAAATTCTCTTGTGCGACAACGTATAGGATTGGAATTGGTACGCCAGCCCAAAAATATTGATATTCTCTGGTTTAAACTTGCCGCCAACCCTGAGTTTGCAGCCGACAATGTGTTTCGTACCATTGTAAATGGCGATCGCGTATTTACCATCTTTCACGGAGCAGAATTAGGAAAACTACATCTGGCTTGGGTGATGTCAGCAACCGAAAACACTGACTCCAAACAAGCCAACTGGGCAGAGATTTTTGCTTCACTATCACCTTCATGGCTAGCAGAGCATTTCCGTAATCATGCAGACACTATCGAATCCCCTATTCGGCTCTCTGTTGTGGTTGGTTATTGTCCCCAATGGAACGCACCAGGAGTACTGCTTCTAGGTGATGCTGCACACCCAATGTCTCCCGTCCGCGCCCAAGGAATTAATCTAGCATTCCGTGATGTGATTGTCGCTGCTAATCATCTTGTGCCGTTGTTGCAAAAAGAAGCTGGACACCAGGATATTGACATGGCACTATCGCACATCCAAGCAGAACGTCAGCCAGAAATTATCCGTGCCCAGCAACTCCAGTTAGAAGAAGCGAAACAAGGCGAACTACTGCGAAAAAATGCACTGTTGCGATCGCTGTTGATTCAACTTGCTCCCTTACTCCGTAAAATAATTAAAAAGTCTTGGTTAAGGCGACAATATAAAATGCGTCAAGGTATCACACAGGTACACTTAACTGTTTAAAAAACCGCCAGCAGTTATCCCACTTATGGTTTTGGCGTGTTAATTTGCAAAAATTCTTGTACCCGTTGCAGATAAGTTGGGGCATCTTCCAACATTGGGAAATGGGCTGTGTTGGGAATCATCACAAATTCCACCTTGTCATTCAGTGCTGCTGCTTGACGCCCCATCTCAGCTGGAATAATCTTGTCATACTCCCCTGCTATAAGTAGAGTCGGTACTCTCAGCTTGGCAAACTCTTGCGGCATCACTTCAGATTGAGCCTTACTGACTGAAGTAAAAATTGTTCCTATCGCTGCATCGTAATCTGCTTCGAGAAAATCTTCCAAAAAAGCTTGCCGCTCAGAATGTGGTATGGAACTATATAAAAATCTAGCCATAAACATCCGGTCAACAAATGGAATTTTGCTTAACCATTTGGGACGGAATTTCACTACATAGCCACCAAATTTATGAAAAGCACTAAAAGATTTTTCGTCGTACTCAAAAATGCCGCTACAAGTTAAAATTCCTCGTTCTACTCGTTCGGGATAGCGGTTAAAAAATAAAGTAGCAACAGACGCGCCCATCGAATGAGCATTGATATAAACACGCTGAAGATGCAACCCATCTAACAAAGCTGCCAAATCATCAGCGTATTCCTCTAATTCATAGGTTAACTCTTTGATTGCCTGTGATTTCTGTGGGGATTCAGATTCGGCAACAGCTTCACTGGCTTGGGTGATGGTTGGCTTCCCACCAGAACGGCCAAATCCCCGCATATCGTAGAGTAAACAATCAAATTGCTCTGACAAAGCATCAGCAGTATTTTGCCAATATCTAGCCGAACCAGCCCAACCATGCATGAAAACCATCACTGGTTTTACCAAAGAACCGGATGGTTTTTTCACCCATTCGTAGTAATGCTCAACGCCACGAACATTAATATAAGGCATTAGTCATTTGTCCTTTGTCAGTTGTCATTAGTCCCTGGTATATGGTTATTATTCCTTATTTTTTGACCAATGACTAATGACCAATAACTAATGACTCATTAAGCTGATTCTGGCTTCGGTAGTGAAGACGGATGTATTATCAGTTCAGCAGTCGATCGCTTCTCGACCATCTCCCTTGTAACTGTACAGCGTGTCACATCCTTACGGGATGGTAACTCATACATTACATCCAACATCAATTCTTCGACAATCCCACGTAATGCTCTAGCACCAGTTTTACGGCGGTAAGCTTCTTGAGCGATCGCTCGTAAAGCATCTGCTTTAAAATCTAGCTGGACATTATCCATCTTCAGCAGCTTTTGGTACTGCTTCACTAGGGCGCTGCGTGGTTGAGTAAGAATCGCCATCAACGCTTCTTCATCTAGCGGATCTACAACTGCTACCATTGGCATCCGCCCAATAAATTCTGGAATCAGGCCAAATTTTACTAAATCATCCGGTTCTAGATGGCGAAGAGTGTCTGCTGCTCGTTTCTCCTTCGATTGCCCTTCTCCCGGTTGCACAAAGCCGATTGCTTTTTTGCCAACTCTCTGATCTACAATCTTGTCTAAGCCCACGAAGGCACCACCACAGACGAACAAAATATTACTTGTATCAATCTGGATGCAGTCTTGATAAGGATGCTTGCGCCCTCCTTGGGGTGGTACATTAGCGATCGTTCCCTCTAACATTTTCAGCAAGGCTTGCTGCACACCTTCACCAGAAACATCACGGGTAATTGACGTGTTCTCGCTCTTACGAGCAATTTTGTCAATTTCGTCAATGTAAATAATTCCCCTTTGCGCTTCTTCTATATCCAAATCTGCCACCTGCAACAGTCGCAGTAAGATATTTTCCACATCTTCTCCCACATACCCGGCTTCCGTCAGCGTTGTCGCATCGGCTACGGCAAAGGGTACATCCAGGATTTTCGCTAGAGTTTGCGCTAAGAGAGTTTTGCCGCAACCAGTCGGGCCGATTAACAAGATGTTGGACTTTTGCAGTTCTATAGCATCATCTGACCCAGGTTTGCCACTGGCCTTAGACTGAATGACTGCCAGCCGCTTGTAGTGATTGTAAACAGCTACTGACAGAACTTTCTTCGCTTCGTCTTGACCAATAACGTGTTCGTCTAGATACTTTTTGATCTCTCTTGGCTTGGGTATTTGATTAAAGGAAATACTAGCAGAGTGAGTACGCCGTTTTTCAGGTGGCTCTGCTCTTGGTGCTGGTTGTGCTGCCGCACCATTAGTATCGAGTAACTCCTCGTCTAGTATTTCATTACACAAGTCAACGCATTCATCGCAGATGTAGACTCCCGGCCCTGCGATTAATTTACGCACCTGCTCTTGAGACTTGCCACAAAATGAACATTTCAAATGGGAGTCGTACTTAGACATACCAGCCTCTTATTTCAGAATGGTGACGTTTTCCCCTGCTACGGGAAGATTTTGCCTGGAAATGACCTGATCAATCAAACCGTAGTTTTTTGCCTCTTCAGCCGACATAAAAAAGTCGCGCTCAGTATCTGCTTCAAGTCTTTCTAAGGGTTGACCAGTATGGTGAGCCATTAACTGATTCAACTTAGCCTTAACGTAAAGAATTTCTCTGGCTTGAATTTCAATGTCAATGGCTTGACCTTGAGCGCCACCAAGTGGTTGGTGAATCATAATCCGGGAGTCGGGCAGAGACATTCGCTTACCGGCAGCTCCTGCTGTCAACAAAAATGCCCCCATGCTCGCGGCTAATCCAAAACAGATGGTAACAACATCAGGGCGAATTTGCTGTATTGTATCATAGATTGCCATCCCTGCGTAGACGGAGCCGCCAGGAGAATTAACATACAGTTGGATGTCTTTTTCTGAGTCTTCGGCGTCTAGGAATAACAACTGAGCCACAATTGAGTTGGCTACGGCATCGTCGATTGGCGTTCCTAAAAAGATAATCCGCTCTCGCAGCAGGCGGGAGTAGATGTCGAAAGCTCTTTCTCCCATGCCAGATTGCTCTATCACCATCGGTACGATGTTGCTAGGGCTGCTTAACTGGGAGTTAATATTTATTCGACTTAAGTTGCTGATTGGGGAATTTCCCGACTGCGATTCAAGCATACAAGCTTTCTTTGACGATGAATTTAGGACAAATGTTTCAGCAGCGGATGCTGCCTTTTCAACGAATGGAATTTTTATAAGCTACGTGTTAACCATTATGCCTCATATAATTTCCTCTCGTGTAACACAGTATCAAGCTCAGGCGATAACAGATGTCACTATTTGCCAAAAATTCATTAATTCTTTAATGATTCTGCTTTCATGCCTGAGTTGTAAGGAGTTAAGAGGTATGGAGCAAGTGGGCATTGGGCATTGCTTATTTCTCCCTGCTCCCCCGCTTCCTCATCTCCTTTAACTTGCCCATTTCACCAGTACTTTAACTCAGAACTGGTGAACTTATGGCTTTGGGATTTTTTATTATCCTTCTGTGACTTCTGCGGAAGTTTCGCTGTTTTCTTCCTCTGTCTGAGGTGCATCAGGATCAGCATCAGATTCTGCGTCTTCTGTTTCCTCTGTAGGACTCAAGGAACCTTCGGGTACAAGTTCAACTGAGGAGTGTTCTAAGAGCCAATCGATAATTTTTTCGGTTAACAGTTCGTTTTCCACGATTGACCGCAGTTTATCTTCATCAACGTCTTGTTCCTCCGGGTATTGCTCCAAAAGTTCTGTGACTCTGGCTGCGATTTCTTCTGGTGTTACCTCGATAGATTCGCGTTTCCCGATTTCCCGCAAGGATAAGGAGCGTTTGATGCGTTCAATTGCTTCAGTACGCGATCGCTCCCGCAATTGCGGAATAATATCTTGAGTAAACAGCTTTCTCACATCCAATCCCTGCTGAGACAGCCGCATTGCTGTTTGCGTGAGCATCGCATCCACTTCTTGCTCAATCAAAGTTGCTGGTAAGTCAACTTCTACGTGCTTGAGCAATTCCGTTAACAAAGCTTCCTGCTTATTGGTTTTTGTTTTGTCGTCCGCCTCTTTTTGATATCGCTCTACCAAAGAAGCGCGTAACTCCTCTAAGGTTTCAAAATCGCTGATTTCCTGGGCTAAATCGTCATTTATTTCTGGTAGTTCCTTTTCTTTGATTTCTTTGAGCGTCACAGTGAAAGTTGCCGCTTTTCCAGCTAATTCTTCATTAGCATAAGGATCTGGGAACTGTGCCGCAATTTCTTTGGTTTCTTCAGGATTCATCCCCACTATTCCCGAAATAAAGCCTGGAATAAACTTATCTTCCTGCAATTCAACTTGAAAATCAGTTGCTTCGGCTCCGGGAATCGGTTCTAGTTCAGCAGTTTCGTCCTCGCCCTCAACTCTGGCGAATGAACCTTTAAAATCAACTACGGCAATATCGCCAATTTGAGCTGCACGTCCTTCCACAGGAATCAATGTCGCCAATTCTTGACGTTCTTTATCCAGCGTGTTCTCCACTCGCTCTGGATCGTACTTGACTTCTTCGGCTTTGGCTTGCAAATCAGTGTACTGTACTAGATTCACTTCTGGTTCTACATCGACAGCAGCTGAAATCGTCAGAGGTTTTCCCGGTTCATAATTCTTAATCAAATCCTCGAAAGAGGAGCGCAATTGTGGCTGACCAATTGCTGGGATGGCTTCTTGTTTGACTGCTTGCTCAATACCATCTTGAATTAGTTCTTCCAGCGCTGCTGCCTTGATTCGAGTTGTACCCAGCCGTTGTAGTAATATTGGCCGAGGCACCTTGCCTTTACGAAACCCAGGAATATTGGCAGTACTCGCTAAGTTTTTAATGACCTGTTCGTAAGTTTGCTTGGTAATTTCCGGCGTAATCTCTATTTCCAGGCCAATTTGGCTGGCGGGAAGTTTTTCCTGGGTGACTTTCATGCTTCGTCTCTAGTTTTCTGGTATTTTATACTCCGAGTACACACAAGACGCAATAAAATAATTGTTTGCGTTTATGGCTTGATGTCTCTTAGGGGTAATGGGAGTTTGCCAAAAGGTTTTGTGACATCCAAGGATGGATGTTTGTCCTGGGGCAAAGATCCAGTTTACTGCCAATGACCAAGGACTTGACATTTTACCTTCATAACAATTTGGTTCATGGGGCGTTGGGCATTCTTTCTTCCGTCATTTCCTGATCTTCCCCACTTCTCACCCACTCTGAAACCTAGGAATTAATTATTCAGTGGGCTAACGCCGTGATATCCTGGTTCTCAAAGAGTGGTTAGTACCCCAAATTAAAGTTATATTATTGAGTCTAGCTATTATTAAGTTGTGTGTGGTATTAGAGCGCATCTGTTACCTAACTGCATAGCTCATTTTTATGTTGTGCTGATTTTATGTACTTTGATACTAGTATATTCATTATCTTGGTGAGCAACTTTGCAGCCAATACACTAATACATTTGTTGCTTTACAGATGGGATGCCTGTTAAACGTCTAAGTGCAGATATCTCCATTTTTCCGCTAGATGGCGGTTTGTTGTATAATGTATAGTTAAAATCGATGAAAAAATTAAATCACCATTGTTGTAAAATGCAACATCACTTAACTTATTAAATAACCAATAAAATAAATGTATTAAGTATATAAAGATCGACTAAATTAGAAAAAATCCAAAGCTATTCAAAATGTTGTATTTCAAGACTGCGATCGTTATTTATATATAACTAAATTGTCAATTGTTCCAAAAAATTGCAGATAAATTTCTTAAAGGAGGAAGCAAGTTTGTCGAAATCCTACCGTTTAGCTATTTTGGGAGCGACTGGTGCAGTTGGCACAGAGTTGCTGGAATTATTAGAAAGTCGTAATTTTCCAGTTGCTGACTTGAAGTTATTGGCATCAGAGCGGAGTGTCGGGCGAACGCTACGGTTTAAAGGTGAAAATATACCAATAGAGTCAGTAAGCGATCGCGCCTTTGAAAATGTCGATATAGTACTAGCTAGTGCAGGTGGTTCCACATCCAAAACTTGGGCAGCAGTTGCCGTCGAAAAGGGTGCAGTGGTAATTGACAACTCCAGTGCCTTTCGGATGAACCCGGAAGTCCCTTTAGTCGTGCCAGAGGTGAATCCCCAAGCCGCAGGGCATCACCAAGGCATTATTGCTAACCCCAACTGCACAACGATTTTGATGGCTGTGGCAGTCTGGCCATTGCATAAAGTTAAACCAGTACAACGCATCGTCGCTGCAACCTACCAATCTGCTAGTGGTGCGGGTGCTAGAGCAATGGCAGAAGTCAAAACCCAAACAAGCGCTATACTACAAGGACAGCCACCGATTGCCGAAATATTGCCTTACCCATTGGCATTTAATTTATTCCCGCATAACTCCCCATTAAACGATTTGGGTTATTGTGAGGAAGAAATGAAAATGGTCAACGAAACCCGAAAAATATTTGGCACGCAGCAAATCAGAATCACTGCAACCTGTATACGGGTTCCCGTACTCCGCGCCCACTCAGAAGCCATTAATTTAGAATTTGAGACTCCCTTTAGTGCGAAGGAAGCCAGAGAAATTTTAAATTCCTCCCCTGGAGTAAAATTGGTAGAAGACTGGGGAACGAATCATTTTCCGATGCCAATAGAAGCAACCGGTCGAGATGAAGTTTTAGTGGGAAGAATTCGTCAGGATATTTCTCATCCCTGTGGATTGGAATTATGGTTATGTGGCGACCAAATTCGCAAAGGCGCAGCATTGAATGCAGTACAAATCGCCGAGTTATTAGTAGAGAAAAATCTACTCAAACCATTAGCTATTAGTCATTAGTCATTGGTCATTGGTCATTAGTAAAGTGACAAAGGACAAATAACAAATGACTAATGACACTTGAAAGCAATTTGCAGATAGGTTATTACAATAGAGAACCACCAAGATATAAAAACATGGGTAATCAGGAGTGAAAAAAGGGTGGGAGATTTTGGCAATGTTTTAACCGCTATGATTACTCCATTTAAAGCAGATGGTAGTGTCAACTATGATGTAGCGGCAGAACTGGCGGCGCATCTAGCTAACAACGGTACAGATACATTGGTGATGTGTGGCACAACCGGAGAATCCCCGACGCTAAGTTGGGATGAAGAATACCAGTTGTTTGTCGAGGTATTGCAGTCCGTGGCCGGAAAAGCCAAGGTAATCGCAGGTTGTGGATCAAATTCCACCAAAGAAGCGATCGCAGCCACCCAAAAAGCGTCTAAGATAGGAGTACATGGTTCCTTACAAGTTGTTCCTTATTACAACAAACCTCCACAAGCGGGATTGGAAGCGCACTTTAAAGCGATAGCACAAGCCTGTCCCGACTTACCGTTGTTGTTATATAATGTCCCGGGTCGTACCGGACAAAACCTTCAGCCAGAAACAGTTGCCCGATTAGCTGAGGTTAGCAATATTGTCGGGATTAAAGAATCCACTGGTAATATAGATCAGGCAAGCGAAATTCGTCGCTTGACACCAAAAGAATTCCACATCTATTCTGGTGATGATTACATGACTTTGCCCTTGTTAGCGATCGGGGCAAAGGGTGTGGTAAGTGTGGCTTCTCATCTGGTAGGAAACCAACTACAGCAGATGATTCAAGCTTTTAGTGCGGGGAAAATTGAGATAGCCAGTGAAATTCATCTGCAACTCTTCCCGTTGTTTAAAGCTTTATTTCTCACTTCAAATCCCATTCCAGTGAAAAAAGCACTGCAACTTCAAGGTTGGGAGGTTGGTTCAACTCGTCCGCCGCTATGTGAAGCTGATTTAGAAGTCAGTCAAAAGTTAGAAGCGGTTTTGAAAGAACTTAGTTTAATCTAGCCACCAGCTAGTTAAGCGCAAGATACATACATATAAACAATGATCATAATTGTTCATAAGTTGCAATTTAAAAATCTGTGCTAGGACTGATAGATATACTATGAATCCTTGAGCTTACAGTTGATTTTATTGAATAAAAAATTGAAGATTTCAATTTAAAACTTGATTGCTTTCAGACTGACTTAAGAGGCAGATTATGTTGTCTTAAATACAAGTTCGTTAACTATCAACTTAATTAACCACAAGTAACAATCTAAGGAGAAAATGGCTAAAAACGAAGCTGATAATTCCGCCTTGAAAATTATTCCTTTGGGCGGTTTGCATGAAATTGGGAAAAATACCTGTCTTTTTGAGTATGACGATGAAATCATCCTGTTAGATGCAGGATTGGCTTTTCCCACAGAGGCGATGCATGGAGTAAATATTGTTCTGCCAGATACGACCTATCTGCGGGAAAATCGTCACAAAATTAAAGGGATGATTGTTACTCATGGTCATGAAGACCATATCGGCGGGATTGCTTTTCATCTCAAGCAATTTGATATCCCGGTGATTTATGGGCCCAGACTAGCAATGGCAATGCTAGAGGGTAAATTAGAAGAAGCAGGAGTCCGCGATCGCACAGAAATCAGAACAGTCTTACCACGTGATGTAGTGCGGATTGGCAAAAACTTTTTGGTAGAATATATCCGCAATACCCACTCCATCGCTGATAGTTTCACTGTTGCTATTCATACTCCCCTTGGTGTAGTCATTCACACAGGGGATTTTAAAATTGACCATACCCCAGTGGATGGTGAAAAGTTTGACCTACAACGCCTAGCAGAACATGGTGAAAAAGGCGTTCTTTGTTTACTGAGTGATTCAACTAACTCAGAGATTCCAGGATTTACACCTTCAGAACGTTCAGTTTATCCCAATCTGGAGAGAGTATTTAGTCAAGCCACTGGACGATTATTCGTCACTACCTTTGCTTCTAGCGTCCATCGCATCAACATGATTTTGGATATCGCCAAGAAGCAGAACCGTGTGGTGACAGTTGTCGGGCGTTCTATGCTGAACTTGATTGCTCATGCCCGCAATTTAGGTTACATCAAGTGTGAAGACAATCTGCTGCAACCATTGCACGCCGTCCGCAATCTACCCGATGAAAGAGTACTGGTTTTAACTACAGGTTCTCAAGGGGAATTGATGGCAGCAATGACCCGCATTGCCAACAAAGAACATCCTCACATCAAAATCCGCCAAGGAGATACGGTAGTATTCTCTGCTAACCCAATTCCCGGAAATACCATCGCTGTAGTCAACACCATTGATAAATTAATGATTCAAGGTGCAAAAGTGATCTATGGACGGGATAAAGGGATTCACGTCTCTGGTCACGGCTGTCAGGAAGAACAAAAACTGATGATTGCCTTAACTCGACCCAAGTTCTTTGTGCCATTTCACGGCGAACATCGGATGCTAGTGAAGCACGCAGAAACGGCTCAGAGTATGGGCATTCCCGCAGAAAACATGATCATTATTCAGAATGGTGATATTGTCGAACTGACTGAAGATGCTATTCGCGTCGCTGGTAAAGTGCCGTCTGGTATCGAATTAGTGGATACTACTAGTTCGGGTATGGTAAGTGCGAAAGTGCTGCAAGAACGGCAACGCATGGCTTCAGAAGGCATTATCACGATCGCAGCTGCTATTGATTGGAATGGTAAACTGTTGGCAAAACCAGAAACTCACCTGCGGGGTGTAGTTACAAGTGTAGAGCGATCGCTGTTACAAACCTGGGTAAAACAACGCATTGAAGAAATCCTCACTGTGCGCTGGTCAGAATTTGCTCCTGGCGAAGGTGAAGCAGCAGGTATAGACTGGGGCGGATTGCAAGGAACTTTAGAACGAGAATTGCAACGTTCTATCCGCCGAGAATTACAATGTCAGCCATCTGTGACTTTGTTGATGCAAATTCCTGATGAACCACCTGTGAAAGTTGCCGATGGCAGAAGACGACGCACTCGGACTGCTGCTCAAGTAGCATCATAGAGAATTTAAAGTAAAATCTTACGCAAAAGCGCAGAGACGTAGAGTTTTTCTAACGTCTTTGCGCTTTGGCTTGAGATGTGTGGATAAAAATAACAACAAGGTGGATTTAGGGTTTTTTGTCCTCATCCTTGTATAAAGTTTTTTGCTTGGCGCTGACCTTAAATTCTGCTCTGCCGTATCCTTCCTCTAAATGTATATCGTTAATTTCGACTTCATAGGGGTAGTTCATTAACTCACTCAAAGCTTTTGCTAAGGCTTCTTCAATCTGAAGAGGAGACACAACTTTAAGAAAATGTCTTTTTCTTTTCGCTTCGCGCTCCCAAAGATCATCTAGCTCCATATCTCTAATGTTGTAGATTACAACGAATAATCATTTTTAATTGTGGCATAATGCATCTATCCAGGAGGATTCCTCGGAGGCGATCGCTATGACTAAAACACCAATAAAAATTAGTACTCTTGAGGAATACATCAATTTCGATGATGGTACAGACAAGCGCTATGAAATTGAGGATGAGGTGCTGGTAGAAATGCCTCCTGGTACTGGCAAACATGAGGCAATTATCACCCTACTGTTAGTTCGCTTTTTTTTAGAAATTCAAAAAATGGGACTGCCTTTACAACCGCGCCCTAACGGTACAGAGGTGCTAACCAATAAACAACCCAGGCGACCTGATATTTGTGTAATTACTAACCAACAGGCGCAAAGTATTGAGAGTACTTCCGCTATCCTCAAAACTGCTCCACCCCTATTAGTTGAGGTGGTAAGTCCTGAATCTGTTGACCGGGACTATAATCAAAAAACCTCTGAGTATGCAGCTATTGGTGTGGTCGAGTATTGGATTGTTGACCCCTTAAAAAATAAGGTGACAGTGTGTTTGCTAGACAATGGTAGTTACAAGCAAACTATGTTTACTGGAAACCAGCAGATTATTTCTCAAACATTCGCAGAATTAACCCTGACAGCCCAGCAGGTGTTTTCAGCTTAGGGTTGTTGCTACATATCCTCAATGAACCCAGAGGTATAGTAGAACTAAAGTACAGACTGTTAGTGGCGCTCCAAACTTTAGATGTTCCCAAAAAGTTAGTTTATAACCTAAATCAGCAGCAGCTTCTACAACTATCAAGTTGGCGACTGACCCAAACAAAGTTAGGTTCCCTGCCAAAGTTGATCCGCCTGCCAACAATAGCCAATACTTAGTGTCACCTGGAGGAACCAGAGGATGCAGCAGAAGTACAGCAGGCACATTAGAAATTAAGTTAGATAAAACAACAGTTACACCCAAAAAACTCGCAGCAGAGTTGATTGCATGGGTAAATGGCTGGAGCAAATTCAACTTTTGCGTGACTCGCGTCAGGATAAACAATCCAGAAAACATTACCAACAGGTTCCAATCCACCTTTTGCAAAATGCGCTGGGGTTTAACCCGCCGAGTAATTAACAATAAGCTAGCAGCAACTAAAGCAGACTCCCCTAACGGTAAACCGATAGTAAATGCAATTAGCAGCCCAATTGTGATGACTAGTGTTTTATTAAATAAGGGTTTATAAATCCGTTGGTTGCTAGTAGGTAATGGTTGGCACGGTTTGATTGAGCGGACATCTGGGTAAAGTAGCCACAGTAATATTACCTGAACTACCAAACCTACCAGGGCAACTGGGGCCAATATACGCAGAAATTCTAGATAGGAGATACCTGAAAAGGAGCCAATCAGGATATTTTGGGGATTACCGCTCAAAGTTGCTACCGAACCTATATTAGTTGCACCTGCGATCGCTAGTAAATAAGGAATCGGATTTAAACCCAAAGCTTGAGTCAAGCTCAAGGTTAAGGGTGTAAAAATCAACGCCAGAGTGTCATTGAGAAAAAAGGCGGAGAGAATACCACTGCCAAAAGTTAAAGCAATCAACAAACCTAGAGGACTGCGAGTGATACTCAATATCACAGAGATTGATCTTCTAAAAAACCCTGCATAGGATAGGTTGGCATTAACTACCATCATGCTCAAGAGAAATACGATGGTATTGGCATCAATGGCTTGCCATGCCTCCTGTAAATTCAGAACACCTAAAGCAATTAAAAAGGCAGAACCGACCAAAGCAATGGTGGCGCGGTTCATGCGTAAACCAGGAATGTAGCCCAATGCTAACCCCAGATAAGTTAGTCCTAAGACGCTATAAATTGCAAATTGGAGAAAAATCACTAATATTAGCCTGATTATTCTGCATAGGTACGCTTTGTTTGGGTAGCCTCACACTCTCAGTCCTTCCTTGCAATAAGCTACGCGTAGCTTGCTCCCGCGTAAGAATACCACAAGCTCAGGAACATTGGGGTTGAAAGAAGAGTCTGAAATTCTGTTGTCTACAAAACCCTGTGCGTAGCTTGCTTCCCTGTAAGGGTAAAATTTTGAATTGTTATTATCTCTGTTCTCTGTTTTTAGGGGATTCAGCCAGTAGTAAACAAGATGCAAAGACTTGGGAAAGTGGGAATACGGAAGGGAAAGACGCCTACTAGGCTATTACTGATATTTATACTTAGGAAAAATAGTTGTGGGAAGACCTTATATTAAGGTTTGTAAATGTTACACTAAAACCTATCCAATGATGGATGTCTTTATTAAAATTTAAACTGTGTCAAGTTATGAACAAGATCGTAATATTACACTACCGATCCCCATAAATTTGCGATTAACTTGACGTAGTAATAAAGTAGGTTCTGACTTAAGTGGCTAATCAGGTATTACATTATATCGCAGTCAGAACGCGATTTTTCCGGGAAAGTTCGTTGCCACGTTGTATATATTCATCAAAAAGGTGAATAGCCTCAATAACACAGAGGGTTAACCATGAAGGTATTCGACAATACCACAAAAAGGATTTTTCTGGCTAGCTGGGTATCAATCAATCAAGCAGAGACTAGTGACCATAAAGTAACCCAGTTAAACCGTCCTACTCCTAAGCCTTACTGGGATATTCTCCAACCCCTACGGCAACGGGTAGAAAACATTCAAGTCCGCGATCGCCAACTAGCTCATCGTTTGTGCAAACTGATTCCATCTCAGTGCCCCTTTGAGCGCGATGTCAAATTATTTGGCAAGACCTTATTTCACATCCCACCCATGTGCAAGCTCAACCCCTTATATGAAGAAGTGGTTGGTTTACGTTTCCGAGCGTTGTGCTATCTAGCCGACGAGTGTGGCGAAGATGTATCGCAGTACTGCTAATACTGAGATATGAACGCTGAGGAAAAAGTTAGGAGTCAGGAATAAGAGGTCGGGGATCAATAATATAACTCCTAATTCCTAACTCCTAACCATTTTTTACTATTTTTTTACTATTTCTTTTGCCATTTTTGGATGGCATCCTGAGCATCTTCATAAGCGGCTGTTTCCTCTGGCACTAAAGCAGCAGTTGCAATTGCGGCATTACGTTCTCCTTCGGTGGCGCGACGCTTGGCTAGGTCTAAAATTTTCTCACTCCAGTTATTAATCGATTTTTGGGCAGTATCAAAGCCTGGTTGACCTGCTGGTACTTTTTTGGCAACTTCGATCGCACGATTGTAGGTAGATGCCTGTCCAGATTTAATTAAGGCATTAGCTGCATCTAAAAGAGTTTTGTTACTCACATACTGCTTACCCTCTAGTCGCCACAGGTTAATTGCTGCTTGTGCTTTGGCGTAGGGGGCTTCATCTTTGGTGATTAATCGAGCAGCAGCAATAGCGCTGGCATATTGTCTTTGTTTAGCACGACCCTCTGCTAAATCTAAAATCATCTGGCTCCAAATCTTAATATTCTCCTGAGCTTGTTCGTACAGTGGTTCACCGGGTCGAATTTTCCGGGCTGTTGCGATCGCCATGCTCAAATCGCTAGCCTGAGTTTGTCTGAGCGACATTTTTGCCAGGTCTAATACTGCTTGATTCCGTTTTTTTGACTCGGAACTAGAGACTATTTGGGCACTAGATTGGTTTTTGAGTCTAACTGGTGGAGTGCGATCGTTGGGTAAATTCTCGATAACCTTGGGGTTGCTAGCAGTAACATTGGGTGATGTGCTTGATATTTGCTTAATTCTAAAAGTTTCTTGATTACGCAGAAAAACTACGGCGATTAAACCTGCTACCAGTAAGCTGCCTCCGCCCCATAAAATAAACTGTTTCCAAAAAGGGATGCTTGGCTGATTAGATGGCAATCGAGAGACATAGCCTTGGGAAGAATTGGGGATAAATCTTCCTCTCGGATTTACTCCTAAAGAAGTTTCCGGCATTGGCTGCGAAACTAAGTTGCTAGGGGACTCCTGGGCTTCTTGAGCCTTAGACTTCTCTACCTTGTGAGCCTTCACCTGTTGAGAAGAGTTCACAGTAGCTTCTCCCCACCTGCCCCTTTCTGCTGAAGTTTTAGGGTAATTATCGAGGGGAGGAGCCGCAAGGGCAACAGCAAAGGATTCTTCGGGATAAATCACCGCTTCTGCCTGAAAATCACTTCCTATTGCCAATTTTGGTAAGATTACTTGCTGCCTTGATGGGATGATAGTGGCAGGGTTTTGGACAGGACGCCAATGGTGGTGACATAATTTTGGCATGATCAGGCTTAGATAGCTTTCTAAATCTGCCAAGTTGTTGCCATTACCAGAACGCAAAGCTTCTAACAAAGCTGCTGTAAAGAATCCGTGACCTAGTTCGCTACTCTCATGAGAAAATTGCTCTGGTTGACAAGAAAGAATTGTCGCGAGTTGCAGTTCTTGGGCTAGTTCTATCGTTTCTTCACCAACGGGAGCATCCGCTTGAGTGCCAAAAGCGCGGTTGATATCGAGTAGTAGCAATACATTTAAGTCAGCAAGTTGCAGACTTTGCATTAGCGATCGCAATTCTATGCCAGTCTCTTGCACGAGTTCGGGGTTGCCCTCTGCTGGCATTAAGTAATCTTTGCCTTTGTAGTTGACGCCATAACCGCTAAAGAATAACCACAGATAGTCTTCCGGTTGCCAACTTGTTGCTGCCAAATCCTCAAGTAGCAGCAAAATATTTTCTTTCGTGGGGTAAGTTGACCTATCCCCAATCGGCGGCGAAGTATCTGTCATTACTAGACAGTGTTCGGGGAGAAAACCTGCCTCTGTCACCAAAAAATCATCTAGTGCCTCAGCATCCGCTTGGGCACAACTTAAAGGTTGAAATAACTGATATTGATTGATGCCAATCGCGATCGCCCAGTAATTTGCCATCCCGCTCTTTGTCAGTTATTGTTTGCTGGTCTTAAAATTGCGGTTGGCTTTGCCCAAAAAACAAAGCTAACCTATGTCTTATAGTCTAAGTGATTCTGATTGAGTCTTAAGTTAGAATGTAATTTTTATTACGTTTATAGACCGGAAAATACCTTTTACCTAATTTCAATAACAGATCATCATTAAGGAGATAGAAGGTCATGAGCAAGATTTCTGCTCACCTACCATCATCGATCACTCCCTTTTCAGTTATTAGCCAAATTGCCAGAAGAATCCGGATAATTCCTTTAGTAGTTTTGCTCATATCTACTGTTCCTGCGTGGTTTTTGATGGAAGCGATCGCACCTCAGGTTGTGCGAGCTTACACCGCTAGAGTTGATCTAGCTATCGACCGCCTGCCAGAAGAAAACTATGAAACCGTTCTCAGGAGGGCGGAAGCGGCCGCGAGGGCAGCTGCTCAAAGGAGCTTCGACCAAGATATCTTGGTGACAGATGTTTCAATTATTGTGTCCGTACAAAATTATGGAGCGATCGCACCAGTTCTGACATTAGAAGTCAGTCGTCCCCAATGGCGATCGCGTCCTGATGCTCAAAATTGGGCCACTTACTTTAAAACTGCGCGATCGCTACTTTTCTTTGAAAATAGCCAGGACTTACGCAAACAATAGCCGAAAAGAATGATTTTCAGTAGGGGCAATTCATAAATTGCCCCTACTATTGTCCTTGGCGTCAATGGATGGCCTAGAATAAGAAGGTTGTCAAGAATTGCGATATCTGCTGACATGGCTGTTCCTAAGAAGAAAACTTCCAAATCAAAACGAGATAAACGTCGAGCTACTTGGAGACACAAAGCTGTCGTCGAAGCTCAAAAAGCCCTATCTTTGGGCAAGTCTATTTTGACTGGACGTTCTACATTTGTTTATCCAACTGCTGAAGAAGAGGAAGAAGAATCATAATTTCCCAGTCAGGAAAAGCATGAACAGCACCGATAGATTTGATTGGTGACTTTGCCAATGAAACTTCTCACTACTGGATAAATGCTTTTTCTTAGCTTTCCTGATTGAATTATGAATCATAAACACTCTACATAAGCTCATTAGATCGAAAAAAATTGGTAGTGAGTAATTGGGAACATCCATTACCCATTACCTATCATTCACAAGTAATGATCAAGTCATCATATAAAAAGTAAAACATCTGGTGCTGTTGGCAACTCCACAAAAAAACTTGTAAATACCTTGAGAAAAATAAGTTTTCTCCAACTATGCTAGGAAAATTTTTTCAGAAACCAGGGAAGGAAGAAAGCGAACGCGTTCCTCCTGGTCAACACTTAGCTAAAGGTTTCCCCGTATTAACTTACGGTGCAACTCCCCAAGTCAGCACTGAGGAATGGGAGTTTAAAGTTTGGGGTTTAGCAAAACCGACTACCTTTAGTTGGTCAGACTTTATGGCGCTACCTCAACACGAATTCACAGCAGACTTCCACTGTGTAACGCGCTGGTCTAAACTCGATGTCAAATGGACTGGCATTAAAGTTACAGATTTTATGGGTCTGGTTGAGTTAGACCCCAAGGCAGCCTACATTATGGAACACTGCTATGGCGGCTACACTACCAATATCTCTGTAGAAGATTTCATCCGCGAAGAAAACTTCTTTGCCTTTAAAGTCTTTGGTGAAGACCTTTCAACTGAACACGGTGGCCCGATGCGGCTAGTTGTTCCCCACCTCTACGCTTGGAAAAGTGCTAAGTGGATTAATGGTTTAGAATTTTTAGCTGGTGAAGAACTTGGTTTTTGGGAGCGCAATGGCTACCATCGCCGTGGTGAACCTTGGGCTGAAGAGCGTTACAGCAACGCTTTTGGGTTTTAGGAGTTCAGAAGGGAATAGGTTACAGGTTATAGGTTACAGTCAAGAAAAACTGTACCCTATCACCTGTACCCTTTAACCTTTTTATCCTAGAAGTTTCTTGATTAGCGGCAATTTGCCCTCATAAGGAGCGTATCGCCATTTTAAATCAAGCCAAAAGGAGTTTTGCAATACACTTTTCTTATGGGAAAAGGTGTCAAAGCTAGCTTTGCCGTGATAGTTGCCAATACCGCTATCTCCTACTCCACCAAATGGTAAAGACGAGACACCAACCTGCATAACTGTATCGTTAATACAGACTCCACCAGAGGAAGTTTCCTGCAAAACTCGCTTTTGCAGGTTTTTGTCTTGAGAAAATAAGTATAACGCCAAGGGTTTAGGTCTAGAGTTAATCAAAGCGATCGCTTCTGCAATGTCAGTATATTCAATGATTGGTAGAATAGGGCCAAAAATTTCTTCCTGCATTACAGGATCTTCCAAAGAGACATTATCAATCACTGTGGGGGCGATATAACGCTCTGAAGGTTGATTTTCTCCACCGATGATAACTTCACCGTCTTTGAGAAAATTAACCAATCTATCAAAGTGTTTTTGACTGATAATCCTGGCATAATCAGGACTGTTTACAGGATTATCGCCATAAAATTCTTTTAAGGATTTTTCCAACCCATCTATTAAATCTTTTTTGATTTTTTTATTAACTAAAAGGTAGTCAGGGGCGATACAAGTTTGTCCAGCATTAATAAATTTGCCCCAAGCAATTCGTCTGACAGTGTGTTCAAGTTTAATGTCAGTATCTACAATACAAGGACTTTTGCCGCCCAATTCTAAAGTCACTGGTGTGAGATATTTTGCTGCTGCTGCCATAATGATTTTGCCAACGGCTGTACCACCAGTAAAAAAGATATGGTCAAACTTTTCTGCAAGAAGTTTTTGACTTGCTTCCACGCCTCCTTCAACCACTGCAATATAAGCAGGGTCAAAATGTTTGGCAATAATTTTAGCAACAATATCAGACGTATGAGAAGCAATTTCTGAAGGTTTAATAATTGCACAATTCCCGGCTGCGATCGCACCTATTAATGGTGAGATAATTAACTGAAATGGATAGTTCCAAGGGCCAATAATTAAGACAACCCCTAACGGTTCTGGATAAATTCTCGCTGAGTAGGAAAAAAAGTCCCAAGAAACGGCGGCTTTTTTTGGCTTAGTCCAGTTTTGAAGATGTTTTATAACATAATCAATTTCCTTAACTACACTGATTTCTGTAAGGTAAGTCTCCACTTCTGGTTTATGTAAATCAGCTTGTAATGCCTCGACTATTGCTTGTTCATTCTCAATGATTGCTTGCTTAAGATTTTTCAGTTGTTCAATCCGAAAAGTGACATTTTTAGTTCTATCACTTTGAAAAAACTCACGCTGATTATTGATAATATCGCCAATGTTAGATAATTCAGTTGTGATCATTGTTTTGTCCTATAAAAAACTATTTGCTTAATGTTAGCGCTGCTATATCAGCATATTTGATTCGTCATTTTGTAATGTTTTATTTTTCAATGAGAGGATTAATAAATATTTGAAAATACTAATAAATTTATAAATTATGAATTATCGGGAGATAAAACTCCCTAATTCATAATTTATAGTTGCTAGTTTTCTCATATTTTAGTGGGTAGAAGGACAATGAATACACTACCTTTGCCCAACTCAGAATTAAGCAGAATAATACCTTGATGCGCCTCGACAATTCGACGAGCAAGGTATAGTCCTAAACCACTACCAGAACTCTTGTGGCTGCCTTGGCGAAATCGTTCAAATATGGTGGCTTGTTCTTCAGTGGGAATACCTGGGCCAGTATCCGCTATCTCAATTCTAATGTAGTCACCAGAATTGGATTTTCCAGATAACTGAGATTGACTACTGTTGTCGAACTGGCGTTGAGAAGTACAACGAATAGCAATAGACCCAGATTCGGTAAATTTGATCGCATTACCAATGAGATTGGTGAATAGACGATGCAACTCTAAGCGATCGCCCATCACTGTATTTGACTCTTCAGTAAAGTCCAAATTTAGGGACAGTGCTTTGTCTTGGGCTAGAGGTGACAATTCTCCCATCACTTCTTCTAGCAGTTGTCTTAGATTAACTGGTTGAAATGCCAAACTTTTGCGACCCGCTTCAAAGCGATAAACTTCCAATAAGGTATTCACCATAGAAAGCAGATTGATATTGCTACGGGCCATGATGGCGATTACTTCCTGCATTTGCGGTGATAATGCTCCCAACGCACCTTGCTGAAATAGCATTAACATGCGATCGGCGGCTACCAAGGGAGTGCGTAAGTCGTGGGTGAGGCGGGAGACAAAATCTTCTCGCTGACGGGCAATTTCATCACGTTCATCCATACTATGCTTCAAACGTAGGAGCGATCGCACCCTTGCCAGCAATTCATCTACTGTTACAGGTTTGCGGATAAAATCATCAGCACCCAAGTCTAATCCGTGGGCGACGTTGGGCGCATCGTGGGCAGTTATCAGCAATATGGGGATATATTGTGGCAATTTCATATCTCCACGAATGTGCTTGGTGACTTCGTACCCGTCCATACCTGGCATCATCAGATCCAGCAGAACCAAGTCACAAGGAGAAGCTTTCAATTCTGCCAAGGCCGAAATACCATTTTCTGCGGTGCTAACTGTGTAACCTTCTTCCTCTAAAATAGTTTTGATCAAAAACACGTTATCGGGAGAGTCATCAACAACTAGAATTTTGTCAGAGCGAGAAGATTGTGAAGTCATATAGATGCAAGGTACGGGGTAAAAGTAAATTTTTGATAAGGCTAGCTGTATTTGTAACAATTTGTCTAGCTATATGTGTGTGAATCATTCTCTTTGGTTGGCTCAGGCAGAGACTTTAGAGATGTTTTGAGCAAAATCCAATCAAGATAGAGTATGAGAATCTGCATTTTCAGAAAGTGGTTGAGACATTGAAAGCTTTCATCCCTCAGCAGCCATGCCCAGATTTTTTTCAGCAATAGCACTAGGATAACTTCAATAGATTTCTTGAGAATCAGAGTAATTAATATTTCTAACATTGCGATCGCCTCAGTTGCTTAACTGAGTTCAATGTCGCAATTTTGTTTTGTAGTTATTTATTTGACTTGTCGTGACTTAGATTGACATATCTTGACTAGCCACAAAACTCTATAAATCCAAGCTAGACTGAACTTTAAGGCGATTTCACATTAGGTATATGTCATTACCAAGAGACTTCCTGACACAACTAGAGCAATACAGCGAATTGTCAAACCGAGAAAAGGTAGTCTTGTTGGAAATCTTTAGTAATGGTAAGAGTCGAGTTCAAATTACACAATTGCTGAACATCTCTGAGAGCAATCTAAGTAGTTGCCTGACAGGTATTTATAAGAAGTTCAGTATCAGTGGCAGCGGGCCTGTGAAAGAAACCCGTTTGCGGGAGTATCTACAAAAGCGATATTCCCAGCAGAAACCTTCTGATAGATCAACTGCTGACGTTGCAGAGGATGATATTGATGCTTTAGTTCAAGAAATCCGCGAACAGGTTAAACCCAACATTAAAGAAAAGTGTGGAAAGATGCGCGTGCTGGATATGGATCAACCTATCGAGCTAACTGGAGAGCGAGGGATCTATACTAACGTCAACATTCTGGAGAAAACCACAAAACGCAGACGAGTTAAAATTGGGCAACTGCTGCAAAAGCTTGATCGGGAGGACTTTGATCATTTTGGACTTCACGAAGCCAGTGAAGAGCGAATGTCAGGACTGCAAGCAGTGCAGCATCACAAAAAACTAATGGTTTTAGGTAAACCGGGCGCGGGAAAGACTACATTTTTGAAGTATTTAGCAATGCACTGCATAGAAGGGCAGTTTTTGACAAACCGAGTTCCCGTTTTTATCATCCTCAAAGACTTAGCACAAGACGCTAAACAGCTAGATATTCTTCAGTACATAACTCAACAATTATTTATCTGTGGTATCCACAATAGCAGCGTGAAAACCGAGCAACTGTTGAGACAGGGTAAATTTTTGGTTTTACTGGATGGTCTGGATGAAGTTAGGGAAGAGGATACAAAGCGTATTTTATGGCAAACTCGGAAGATTTCAATTGAGCGCAATCAAGTTTATAAAAACTTATCGTTGGAATATAAAGAAGATTTACTCAGCGAAATTGCTTTTACTACCTTTGAGCAGAAAGACTATTTATTTAAACAAAAAACTGTAGAGTCATATATTGCCGAGTTTATCAGTAATTTACAAGTTGCTAATTTAGAACCAGAGGTTTTGAGACTTGATAGCGAAGCCATTTTGAAATCTATTGAAGCCCATCGGTGATAGGTTAGGACAAAGTACCTTTTGTCAATCAGTTAAAATACTCAAAATATTTAAAATAAGAATGATAATCGTACTGAGGGTAGGGGGAGGAGGTGAGCGACGCTCACCTCCTCCCCCTATATTTGATTATCATTATCTTTAAAATGTTTAACTGCTTTTATAGGAGATGAAAAAGTATTGTAACGACGTAAAAAGTGGGCAGCATTGTTAGGTAAATTCAATTATCAAACGACGTAATGAGAAGTTTGGTCTACCATTATGCCCAAGCGACAAAAACAAAACTCTGATCACGCACACAAACATAATACTCCTACTATAGATAATGAAGCGATCGCTAAACACTTGGAAGCTTTATTAACTCCAGCTATTTTTGCTCAACAAAAATATTATAAACAGTTGGGATTGCGAGATAGAATTCTGAATTTATCTTTCATGGTAGCAGCAGTGTTAACGCTATTGTGGAGGCAAGTTCCTGGAGTACAAGAGTTAAATCGTCTTTTGGCAAGAGAAGGTTTCTTATGGTGTCGTGTTACTAAAGTTGCTCAACAATCATT
>NNBU01000422.1_pt1 | contig 84000 bp, 84 predicted proteins | sample 1173781 | NCBI WGS metagenome assembly NNBU01 (sample SAMN07173937, study PRJNA388173) | plant metagenome | biome: Plant school; feature: Soil; material: Symbiotic tissue of Blasia pusilla L.; isolation source: symbiotic tissue sample KVJ2 | host: Blasia pusilla | place: Norway: Troms, Kvaloya...
GCGATCTCGTCAATGACGCCGATGATCTGGCCGATCTGGCCGGACGACTGCTCGATATGGTGCATGGCCTTGACCGTGTCGCTGACGACAGCACCGGAACGTTGGGTGGTATGGGTGGCTTCGCGCACCAGCGTTCCCGCTTCCTCCGCACGTTTGGCGGCGCTGCCGAGCGCTGCGGTGATTTCGGTGATCGATGCCGCCGCTTCCTCGAGCGCTGCCGCCTGGCGCTCCGTCCGCCGGGCGAGATCATCGGTTGCGATTTGCAGTTCATGCGAGCCGCCGTGCAGATGACTCGTGCTCTGACGGATGGTGGCCATGATGCCACAGAGCCTGTCCATGGAGCCATTGAAATTGGTGCGCAGCGCATCCAGCGTATCGGCAAACGGAGCCTCAAGCCGGAAGCCGATCTCGCCGATGGAGAGCGCATCCAGCCCCTTGGCCAGTTGCTCGACGGCAAAGGCGATCTCAGCTGCCCGTTCGGCACGCTCCTGCTCGGCCGCCTGTTCGGCCAGGCGCTTGATCCGCTCGGCCTCCTCCTGTTCGGCCATCTCCTTTAGCATGCGTTCCCTGGCGAGGGCGATGTAACGGCTAACGGCAGAGCCCATCTGGCCGATTTCGTCCTTGCTGTCGGAGCGGACGAGGTCGACCTCGATCTCACCGGCAGCCAGTTTGTGCATGGTTCGGGTGAGCCGGCGCAGCGGACGCACGACGGTCAAGGACAGCGAGATGGCGAAAAAGCTGGCGAGCGTCAGGATCGCAGCGGTGATGCCCCCGACTTTCAGCAAATGATGATACTCGCCATCGGCGATCGCCTGGCTATCGGTGACCACGGCCGCCAGCGTCTCGTTTTCCAATTCCTTCAGTCGCTCGATCCGTTTGGCCGCGCGTTCGAGCCATTCCTTGTCGTCGAAGCCGCTCAGATCCGCCGCGAGGCCAGCCTTCATCATCGCGGCACGAATTGTTTCGACGGCTTCTGAATCGGGGGTATGCAGCGACTTGGCATAATGCTCGCGGTCGCCGTCGGGAATGAGGTCGAGATATTGGCCGATGAGCGATTTCTGCGCACCAAACATGCCGATGAAATCCAGGTAATGCGCCTCGTCGAACTTGCCTTCGGCAATGAAGTTGTGGCCGAGATTGCGCTCCTGCCCCGCCACTTCCTTGGCGTTCATCAGCAGGCTGTAGGCCATCATCTTGCCGACAACGCCCTTGGCGCCAGCGTCCAGTGAAAATTCCTGGGAGATGTTCATCAGGTTGCGCACGAGCGCCGTGTAATAGGTAAAGGCTTCTGTCTGGGAGATGCTGAGTGAATCGACCTTGGAACGCATGGCGGGCAGGTCGCCCAGCGCCTGCTCCAGCAACTGCTCGTGGTGTGTCAGGGTCGCGTCCCTCTCGGCACGAATGTCCGCCCGGATCCTTGCCACCTGCGCGAGACCGCCGTCGACGGCGGTGCGGGAACTTGCAAGTTCCGAGCGATGTCCCGCACCATTGGTCGCCAGCAGACCAATAGCCTCGGCGCGCTCGGCCTGCAGGACATGAACAAGGTCTCCGATGATGCCGAGATCCTTGCTGACCACGCCGAGTTCGCGGGCACCCAAATAGGCGACGTAAGTGCTGCTGATCTCCATATAGGCAAAGCCAGCCAAAGCGAGCAGGGGAATGGCGAGGGCAAATGCAAGACGCCAGGTTACCGAGATATCGGTCAAGCGCATTTCAGTCTCCAGATGATCCTGTGCATGTCGGCGCGACACGCGCCTTCAACGGCAGAAAAGGATGAACCAGAAGCGGTTAAATATTAGCTACAAATAACTTACGCAACTTAGGCAATACCTGATTTCACTGCTCCGCACGCGACCGCTGGGCATCTGCGCTGCGGGGACCTGTCTCATCCTGCAACCAGGCGCCGAGTTGGCTGACGGCGCCGCTCCCCGTCGCGCCCAACAACCAGTAGCCCCTGTCCGGCACGTTGACCGGGGGACCTGCCGGCACCAACAGCCCGGCCTCCAGCAACTGGTCAATGATGCCGAGCCAGCCCAGCGACACACCCTGCCCACCCAAAGCTGCCTGCACGACCATGGCATAGGTGTTGAAGCGCAGATCGCCAGGTGACGCCTCCTTCTCCTGCAATGACCTGGCAGCGGCCAGGTAGGATCGCCAGTCCAGCCAGGGCGAACCAGCATCCGCTTCAAGATGGATGCGCGGCGCACCGGTGATCATGGCGCCGGTATCGCAGGTCAGGCGGGCGAGCAGCGCCGGCGCGCAGACCGGCACGACGCGTTCAGGCATCAGTAAGACGGCATCGCCGATAAAATCGGAGCGGGCGCCGAAGGCAACCGCCAGATCGGCTTCCTCGCGCCAGTTGTGTGCCAGACGCTGGGACGCGACGATCTGCAGGTCAATCTCCGGGTACTGCCGGCGGAACCCCGGCATGCGGGGGATCAGCCAGAGGCTGGAAAAGGCATAGTCAGTGGCCAGTCGAAGCACCGGGCGGCGACGCGCCTGGCGGATGTCCCGCTCCAGGGCATCGACATCCTGAACCGTGCGCTCGGCGATCTGCAGCAGGCGCCGTCCCTCCTCCGTCAGGCTGACACCGCGATGCAGGCGCCTGAGCAGTGGCACGCCGAAGCGCTGTTCGAGCAAGCGCACCTGATAGCTGACGGCCGGCTGGCTCAGCCCCGACGCTTCGGCCGCAGCCGAGAGAGAGCCACGCCTGTTGATTTCGACCAGAAGCCGCATCCAACCAAGATCGACCGGCGCATCAGACATCAGATTTCTTTATGTCACACATCAAAAAACTCCGACTAGACAGCAAAGAGATGCCCCCTTTCAATAAGCATAGACAATAGCATTGCAGAGGGAAATCCATGACATCGCGCCCGAACATCCTGATCCTGATGGTGGACCAGTTCAACGGCACCTTCTTTCCCGATGGTCCTGCCGATTTCCTCCATGCGCCGCATCTGAAATCACTTGCCGAACGGTCGGTCCGCTTCGCCAATGCCTATACGGCAAGCCCGCTCTGCGCCCCGGCCCGCGCCTCCTTCATGTCGGGGCAATTGCCGAGCCGCACGCGTGTCTATGACAATGCGGCGGAATTCGCCTCCGATATCCCGACCTTCGCCCATCATCTGCGTGCCGCTGGCTACCAGACCAGCCTGTCCGGCAAGATGCACTTTGTTGGGCCGGACCAGTTGCACGGCTTCGAGGAGCGGCTGACGACAGACATCTATCCTGCCGATTTCGGCTGGACGCCGGATTATCGCAAGCCGGGCGAGCGGATCGACTGGTGGTATCACAATCTCGGCTCCGTCACCGGCGCCGGCGTCGCCGAGATCACCAACCAGATGGAGTATGACGACGAGGTTGCCTACAACGCCACGCGGCGGCTCTACGACCTCTCGCGCGGCCATGACGAACGGCCCTGGTGCCTGACGGTCAGTTTTACCCATCCGCATGACCCCTATGTCGCCCGGCGGAAATACTGGGACCTCTACGAGGACTGCCCGGCGCTCGATCCGAGCGTGCCGGCCATCCCGTATGACGAACAGGACAGCCATTCGCAGCGTCTGATGGATGCCTGCGACCACACGGCCTTCGATATCACCGACGAGCAGATCCGCCGTGCGCGGCAGGGATACTTCGCCAACATTTCCTATGTCGATGACAAGATCGGCGAGATCCTCGACGTGCTGGAACGGACGCGGATGGCGGAGAATACCGTCATCCTCTTCGTCTCCGATCATGGCGACATGCTGGGAGAGCGGGGCCTCTGGTTCAAGATGAACTTCTTCGAGGGCTCAGCCCGTGTGCCGCTCATGATCTCGGCGCCGGGTCTTGCGGGACGGCTGGTGACGGCGCCGGTCTCAACGCTCGATGTGACGCCCACCGTTGCAGGGCTGGCGGGGATCGACATCTCGACGCTCGCGCCTTGGACCGACGGTGAAGACCTGATGCCGCTTGCAAGCGGTACCGGCGGGCGCGGCATCGTGCCAATGGAATATGCGGCGGAAGGCACTGTCAGCCCCATCATCGGGCTGCGCGACCAGCGCTACAAGCTGACGCTCTGCCAAGAAGATGCCCCGATCCTCGTGGACCTGGAAGCCGACCCTTACGAACTCGAAAACCTGGCCGATGCGCCTGCCGCGCAATCTGTGTTCAATCGGCTTGCTGAAGAAGCGCGGTCGCGCTGGGATCTTGGAAAATTCGACGCGGCCGTTCGCGAAAGCCAAGCGCGGCGACATGTGGTCTATCAGGCCCTGCGCAACGGTGCCTATTTCCCTTGGGACTACCAGCCGCTGCAAAAGGCGTCCGAGCGCTATATGCGCAATCATATGGATCTCAACATTCTCGAAGAGAGCCAACGGTTCCCAAGGGGCGAGTGAACAACGAAAAAGGAGGCCGAGATAATCGGCCGCCTCTTTCATATCGAACAAACGTCCGTACGCCTCAGGCGATCAAGCCCTCGACAAAGTCAAACAGTCCGTGGCGCCGGTCGCGGCGCAGGCGTTCGGCCTTGACGATCGACTGGACGGCATCGAAGGCCGAGTTCAGGTCGTCGTTGACAATCACATAGTCATATTCGCGCCAATGAGCGATTTCGGCGCGGGAGTTGTTGAGGCGGGTCTGGATGACCTCTTCCGAGTCTTCGGCCCGGCGATGTAGGCGTGACTGCAGTTCGGCCATGGTCGGCGGCAGGATGAAGATCGAGACGACGTCGGCAGACATCTTTTCCTGCAGCTGCTGGGCGCCCTGCCAGTCGATGTCGAAGAGCATGTCACGCCCCTCGCCCATGGCTTTCTCCACCGCTTCACGCGGCGTACCGTAATAATTGCCATGCACCTGCGCCCATTCGAGCAGCGAGTCACTGTCGCGCAGACGTTCGAATTCGCGTTGCGAGACGAAGTGATAGTGCACGCCCTCGATCTCGCTCTGGCGGCGCGGACGCGTCGTCACGCTGACTGACAGGCTGATCTGCTGGTCGCCATCCATCAGGGTGCGCGCAATCGTCGACTTGCCGGCACCCGACGGTGAGGAAATCACCAGCATCAAGCCGCGCCTCGGGATCTTTACCAATGCGGGTGCCGCAGGGGCCATGGACTACTCCAGATTCTGAACCTGTTCGCGGAACTGGTCGATTACGACCTTCAATTCGATGCCGGCCGCGGTGACCGCGACGGCATTTGACTTGGAACAGATAGTATTTGATTCGCGGTTAAATTCCTGCGCCAGGAAATCGAGTTTGCGGCCGACTGGACCACCGACCGATAACAATTCGCGGGCGGCCGTCACGTGCGCCTTCAGCCGGTCGATCTCCTCGCGCAGGTCTGCCTTGGTGGCAATCAGCGCGATCTCCTGATGTAGGCGGTCACGGTCGAGGCCTGACGTCGTGTCCATCAGGCCCGCAAGCTGGGCTTCCAGCCGGCGGGCGATCTCTTCCGGCGAGCGGGACGGATCGGCCTCGATCTGCAAGGCGAGTTCCTCGATGCGGGTAATCTGGCCTTCGAGAATGGCGCGCAGGGCTGCCCCTTCCATCTCGCGCATGGTGGCAAGCGCCGTTACGGCGTCGCCGAGACCGGCCAGGATATCGGCATCGCGCTTGGCGACAGCATCCTCATCGTCCACCGCCTCGCGCATGTCGACGAGACCGCGGATCGAGAGCAGCGTGTCGAGCCTGAGCGGCGCGGGATCGAGAACGTCGGGACCCAGCTGATCGCGCAGCGCCAAAACGGCATTCAGCGCATCATGATTGAGCACGGCCTCGACGCGGTTCTCGCTCACTGCCAGCGACAAACCGACCTGGAGGTTGCCGCGCGTCAGGCGCTCACCGACAAGCCGCCTGAGATCGGTTTCGAGGTATTCCTGCCCCTGGGGAAGGCGCGAGCGGATGTCGAGGCCCTTGCCATTCACCGAGCGCAGTTCCCAAGCCCAGCGGTAGCGTCCCGACGTGCCTTCGACCCGGGCAAAACCCGTCATGGATTGCAGTGTCATAATCCGGCCCCCTCGGCCCTTGTCAGTTTCCGGCGGCCGGATCGACTTCCGGTGCGGCGTCGAGCGTGGCGGGCGGCGTCTGGGCGCGTTCGGCTTCCATCTTGCGCCAGCGTTTCACATTGGCGTTGTGCTCTTTCAGCGTCGAGGCAAAGATGTGGCCGCCTGTGCCATCGGCGACGAAGTAGAGGTCGTCCGTCTTCCACGGATGTGCGACCGCTTCGAGGGCAGCCCTGCCCGGATTGGCGATCGGCCCCGGCGGCAGGCCCTTGATCACATAGGTGTTGTAGGGTGTTTCCTTCTTGATGTCGGACTGGAAGATCGGCCGGTCGGCCGGCTTTCCATCGCCACCGAAGAGACCGTAGATGATCGTCGGGTCCGACTGCAGGCGCATGCCCTTGGCGAGACGGTTGATGAAGACGGAGGCGACATGGGCGCGCTCGTCGTCCTTGCCGGTTTCCTTCTCGACAATCGAGGCAAGCGTGACGAATTCCTCGCGCGTCTTGACCGCCAGATCGGGGTCGCGGCGCTCCCAGATCTGGTCGATCAGCTTCTGCTGGGCAGCCGCCATCTGGGTGAAGATCTCGGCGCGCTTGGTACCACGGGTGAATTTATAGGTGTCAGGGCGCAGCGAGCCCTCGGGCGGCAGATCGGACGGCAGGTCGCCTTCGAGCACGGTGTCATCGGCCAGACGCTGGAACATCTGCTTGACGGTCAGGCCCTCCGGCATCGAAACCGAATAGAGGATCGACTTGCCGGATTCGAGCAGCTCGGTCACGTCCTTCATCGAGGCGCCAGCCTTGATTTCATATTCGCCGGCCTTCAGGGTCTGGTCTTCTTCGAGATAGGTGGCGGTGACATACCGATAGATGCGGGCGTCGGAGACGATGCCGTTGCGCTCAAGGTTGTTGGCGATTTCGGCGAGGCCTGCGCCGCTGCGGACGACGAAATTGCTGTTGGCGGTCAGCGGGCCGGGGCTCTGGTAGGCGTCCATGACATAGTAGAAGCCGGCGACGGCGACGACGCCGACGAAAACCACCAGGGTCATCAGGAAGTTGAGGAAGATCACCAGCTGGCTGCGTGCCTTGCGCGAACGGCGTGGCGGCTGCGGCACACGTTCCGGGCGCAGCGCATCGTTCGGGGACTTCGGAATGATCGGTCCCTTGCCGGTGCTCGTTTCGGCATCGCGACCGAAGGGTACACCGTTGTTCTGGCTACCGCCATTCTGGCTGTTGTCGGTCACCGGCAATCCTTCTTTGTTTGCTGTCGCGGCTGTTTCAGCCAGCAATGCGGCAAAAATCCGGGTCGTCGCCCGGCGCAAAGCGCCGGTCGTGCCCGATGATTTCTATCCGTAGAACATCACCACGGGCAAGAGCGCCCGCACCGTCATCCACCTGATGCAGGCCGGGCCGCACGAGGCGGACCGGCTGGTGCAATGGTTCAGGCCTCGTAACGCTTCAAAACGAGGGACGCATTGGTGCCGCCAAAGCCGAAGGAATTCGACAGGGCGACATTGATTTCGCGCTTTCTAGCCTTGTGCGGCACAAGGTCGATCTTGGTCTCGACATCGGGATTGTCGAGGTTGAGGGTCGGCGGCGCGATGTTGTCGCGGATGGCAAGCACCGAGAAGATCGCCTCGACAGCACCGGCAGCCCCCAACAGGTGGCCGATCGCCGACTTCGTCGAGGACATCGAGATCTTTTCGGCATGTTCGCCGACCAGACGCTCGACGGCTCCGAGTTCGATCGTGTCGGCCATGGTCGAGGTGCCGTGGGCGTTGATGTAGTCGACATCGGCCGCCGTCAGACCGGCCCGCTTCAACGCCATGGTCATGCAGCGGAAGGCGCCGTCGCCGTCTTCCGAAGGCGCTGTGATGTGGAAGGCGTCGCCCGACAGACCGTAACCGACGACTTCGGCATAGATCTTGGCGCCGCGCGCCTTGGCGTGCTCCAGTTCTTCGAGCACCACGATGCCGGCGCCCTCGCCCATGACGAAACCGTCGCGGTCCTTGTCATAGGGGCGCGAGGCCGCGGTCGGGTCGTCGTTGCGGATGGTCGACAGCGCCTTGCAGGCGGCAAAGCCGGCAAGCGAAATGCGGCTGATCGGGGATTCCGTTCCGCCGGCCACCATGACGTCGGCATCGCCGAGGCCGACCAGGCGGGCGGCATCACCGATTGCATGCGCGCCCGTCGAGCAGGCGGTGACCACCGAGTGATTGGGGCCGCGCAGCTTGTGACGGATCGAGACCTGGCCGGAGGCAAGGTTGATCAGACGGCCGGGAATGAAAAAAGGCGACAGGCGACGGGGGCCTTTGTCGCGCAGGATGTGACCAGCCTCAACGATGCCTTCGAGGCCGCCGATGCCCGACCCGATCAAAACGCCGGTCTGGCACTGGTCTTCATAGGTCTCAGGCTGCCAGCCGGCATCCTTGAGCGCCATTTCGGCTGCCGCCATCGCATAGATGATGAACGGGTCGACCTTGCGCTGCTCCTTGAGTTCCATCCAGTCGTCGGGATTCCACGCGCCTTCGCCTTCGGTCGGAATGCGGCAGGCGATCTTGGCCGGCAGGTCTTCGACCTCGAATTCGGTGACGCGGCGGGCGCCACTCTGGCCGGCCAGAAGCCGCTGCCAGGTCAGTTCCGTTCCACATCCCAGAGGAGATACCATGCCGGTACCGGTGATAACGACACGTCTCATCGTCCGAAGCCCACCCTGCGTTTTTGACCGAAGTCCGTCTTAACAAAGCTCTTGATACAACAAGGCCCGCTTCACGCGGGCCCAAGCGGATAGTCCGGGCTTGAACGCCCGTCTTCCGCAGTCTCGTAATCGATCAGGCCTGGGCCTTCTCGATGAACTTGACGGCGTCGCCGACCGTCAGGATCGAGTCAGCAGCGTCGTCAGGAATTTCCACGCCGAATTCTTCTTCGAAGGCCATGACGAGTTCGACCGTGTCGAGCGAGTCAGCGCCCAGATCGTCGATGAAGCTGGCGCCTTCGACAACCTTTTCAGCGTCAACGCCGAGATGATCAATTACAATTTTCTTCACGCGTTCTGCGATATCGCTCATGTCGGTTTCCTCGACCTTCTTAATCTCAGAGGGAGCCGTAATGGCATCCCCGCCCTGTATTCAACCGGTGAACGTTCCCGTCCCCACCAGCAAACCCGTTCGGCCCAGCCACAGAGCCGTTTATGCAAATAAAAGCATAAACTTCGGCTCATGAGACGGAGCAACTGCTCACAGTCATGGCCCGCTTAACACGGTTTCCGCGCGCCGCAAAGCCAGAAATTCGCCCCCTCGCCTTGGTCAACAGCCTTTGGCACAGGGGTCGAACCAGCCTTCTTGCTCAGATCATCGCCATGCCGCCGTTGACGTGCAAGGTCTGCCCGGTCATGTAGGCGGCTTCCGACGAGGCCAGGTAGAGGACGGCGGAGGCCACTTCGGCACCGGTGCCCATGCGCTTCATCGGAATGGCGCCCATGATGGCGTCTTTCTGCTTGTCGTTCAACTTGCCGGTCATCGCGCTCTCGATAAAGCCAGGCGCGACGCAGTTGACCGTCACGTTGCGGGTGGCGATTTCCTGGGCGAGCGACTTCGAAAAGCCGATCATGCCGGCCTTGGAGGCGCAGTAGTTGGCCTGGCCCGGATTGCCGGTGACGCCGACGATCGAAGTGATGTTGATGATACGGCCATAACGGCGCCGCATCATCGGATGGGTGAGCTCGCGGGTCAGGCGGAAGACGGCCGTCAGGTTAACTTCCAGCACGCTGTCCCAATCAGCATCGGACATGCGAACAAACAGGCCGTCCTTGGTGATGCCGGCATTGTTGACCAGGATGTCGACGCCTTCGAGCTCGGCTTCGGCCTTTTCGCCGAGCGCCTTCACCTCGTCGCGGTCCGACAGGTTGGCCGGGAAGATCTTGACGCGGTCGCCGAGTTCGGCAGCGAGCGCTTCCAGCTTTTCGACGCGGGTGCCGTGCAGGCCGACGATGGCGCCTTGAGCATGCAGCATGCGGGCGATTTCTTCGCCGATGCCACCGGTTGCGCCGGTGACGAGGGCCTTGCGGCCGGTCAGGTCAAACATGATCGCGTTCCTTGTTGATCGTGTAGGGTCGGTCAGCCATTCAAGGCGGCAAGCGCCGCGTCGATATCGGCCGGGCCGTTGACGGCAATGCCGCTGATGTTCTTGTCGATACGGCGCGCGAGGCCCGTCAGGACCTTGCCGGCACCGATTTCATAAAGCGCGGTAACGCCATTGGCGCCGAACCATTCGACCGTCTCGCGCCAGCGGACCTGGCCGGTGACCTGCTGGACGAGCAGATCGGCGATCTGGGTGGCGGACGTCACCGGCGCGGCCAGCACGTTTGCCACCAGCGGCACCGAGGGATCGCGCTTTTCGACGGTCGACAGCGCCTCGCGCATGGCCTCGGCAGCAGGCCCCATCAGGGCAGAATGGAAGGGCGCGGAGACCGGCAGCATGATGGCGCGCTTGGCGCCCTTTTCGGTGGCAACGGCTGCGGCCTTCTCGACGGCGGCCTTGCCGCCCGAGATAACCAGCTGTCCGCCGCCATTGTCATTGGCGATCTGGCAGGGACCTTCGGCAGCAGCGGCCTCACAGATCGCCTGTACATCACCATGCTCGAGACCGATGATTGCAGCCATCGCGCCAGCGCCAACGGGGACTGCTGCCTGCATGGCATTGCCACGAATGCGCAGAAGACGCGCGGTATCGGCAATCGAGAAGGTGCCGGCAGAAGCAAGCGCCGAATATTCGCCGAGCGAATGACCGGCGACGAAGGAGACCTTGGACTTCAGATCCAGGCCTTTGGCTTCGAGAACGCGGATCACGGCCATGGAGACGGCCATCAAAGCCGGCTGGGCATTGGCGGTCAGCGTCAGCGTTTCCTCGGGGCCGTTCCACATGATGTCGGACAGTTTCTGGCCGAGCGCATCATCGACTTCCTGGAAGACGACGCGGGCTTCCGCAAAATTGTCGGCAAGGTCCTTGCCCATGCCCACGGCCTGGCTGCCCTGGCCGGGGAAGGTGAATGCGACTGTCATTGGGCGTTTCTCCCTTGGGTTTTTCCCTGTCAATTCACAATACCCTTCTGCGAGTCAAGCCTTTCAGGCCCGCTGGGCCTTGCGGCAGCGGCGCAAGTCACAGCCTGTTTGGCTCTCCATCCATCTTGCAGTGCGGCAAAATCCTCTTATTTTGTTCCAGCATCCCCCAGCCCGTCCCGGGCCCATTTCCTACCTGAGGCATTTCCCCCATGAAGACGAACCGGCTCGGCCGAACCGATATCCTTGTTTCCGAAATCTGCCTGGGCACCATGACCTGGGGCTCGCAGAATTCCGAAGCCGAAGCTTTTCAACAGATGGACTACGCGCTGGAGCGTGGCGTCAATTTCTTCGACACGGCTGAGCTTTATCCGACCACGCCGCTGTCGAAGGAAACCTACGGCAACACCGAAGAGATCATCGGCAACTGGCTGAAGTCGACCGGCAAGCGCGACCAGGTGGTGCTTGCCACCAAGGTTGCCGGTCCGGGGCGTCCTTACATCCGCGAGGGTAGGCCCATCACCGGTGCGTCGCTGCGCGAAGCGCTCGATGCCAGCCTCAAGCGGTTGAAAACCGACTATGTCGATCTCTACCAGATCCACTGGCCGAACCGCGGACATTTCCACTTCCGGGGCGCCTGGAGCTACAATCCTTACAAGCAGGACCGCGGGCAGGCGCAGCATGACATCGCCGAAATCCTCGAGACGCTCGGCGATCTGGTCAAGGCCGGCAAGATCCGGGCGATCGGGCTGTCGAATGAGACGGCCTGGGGCACGCAGACTTTTCTGACACTGGCCGAGCAGAAGGGCCTGCCGCGCGTCGCCTCGATCCAGAACGAGTACAACCTGCTCTACCGGCATTATGATCTGGATCTCGCCGAACTCTCGCATCACGAGGATGTCGGCCTGCTCGCCTATTCGCCGCTGGCCGGCGGCATTCTCTCGGGCAAGTATCTCGGCGGCCAGAAGCCGGCAGGCTCACGCGGCTCGATCAATGGCGATATCGGCGGTCGGCTCGTGCCTCAGCAGGAGGCGCCGACGCGTGCCTATGTGGATCTTGCCAAGAAGCACGGCATCGATCCCTCGGCCTTCGCAGTCGCCTTCTGCCTGACGCGTCCGTTCATGGCGTCGGCCATTATCGGCGCAACCACGATGGAGCAGTTGAAGGTGAATATCGATGCGGCGGATGTGACGCTGTCCGAGGAGATCCTCAAGGAGATCGCCAAGATCCACCGCGACTATCCGATGCCGATCTAAGATCGCCTGTTAACATCGACGGTGCCGGCGCCTCGGGGAGCCGGCATTTTCATTTGTATCAGCCGATCGTCAGGACCGTCCGCCCCTGATCATAGGCAAAGCCATAGGTCAGCCCCTGGCCCGACAGGGCCGGCTGATCGAGCGTCACGGAGATCCGGTCCGACGTTCCGGCAAAGGTTGCCGTCAGCGTATTGCCGTCGACGCTGATGGTGACGTCCTTTTCATCATATCCGGCGAAACGGAGTTTCAGGCTGCCATTGGTATTGATGGTGTCTTCGCCATCGCCCCGGGCAAAGCCGTATTCGGCGATCGCATTGTCGGCCTTCATATCGGTGCGCTTGATGCTGACCGTGTCGTTGCCGGCGCCGCCGGAGGCGAAGATGCGGGTGCCTTCCAACGTCATGGCGTCGTCGCCGGCGCCGCCGTCGATGCCGATCAGCGCCTCGCCTGCGACGGTCAGCGCGTCTTTGCCGTCACCGCCGGTCACATTCATGACAAGCTGACCGGTGAGTTTGAGAGTGTCATCGCCCTCGCCCGCATCGACATCACTGATGAAGCTGGCGCTTGCGGACAGGCTGTCATTGCCGGCGCCCGTCGATATGGACGCCAGCGCTGCGGCCTTCGCGGTCACCGTGTCGTCGCCGGCGCCTGAGTCGATGTTATAGACGGATCTGGCGTCGAAGGTGAGCTTGTCCTCGCCCTCCGTGCCCTTGCCGCCGGTGATATAGCCGAGGGTTTCGTCGACCGAAGCGCCTTCTTCGGTGGCAGCATCGCGCAATGCGAGGATCTCGACAATCCGGGCGAGCGCCTTCTGACCCGTGGTCTCGGTGAACGGCGTCTCGTCGTCCTGCCGGGACCATGACGATGTGGCAGCAGCGTCCGTCCGCACAGAAGACGACGCGGAAAACAGCTGCGTTGCGTAGCTGAGCGCATTCGGATTGCGGTAGAAGCTGTTGATCACCGTCATAGGCTGCATTCCTTGAGACCCGGCAGAGGGCCGAACTTCACGCCAGACTAACATTCGCGCATTGAGAAAAGCTTACACGAGCGGATGCCATGCAGAAAACGGGTCTGCCAAACGGGGTAAGCATCCGGTAAAGATGAGCCAAGCATCTGCGGGCGGCTCACTCCCCTGCCCCAAAAGCGGAAAAGTCACGTCTTGCCCTTGCTTTTCCGCCAAACACGCGTATAAGCGCGCCGTTCACAACACCCGGTCTTCTGGCTGGTGGCTGAACGGAGGGCTGGCAGGCCGCAAGGCTTGCAGCAGGAACCAAAAGGGTTTCCGGTCTCCCGTGTCTCCGCTCTCGACCGTCTCGAACACAACGCTTTTCTTGCCGCGGTGCATGCCGCACAGGAGCAGTCTGTGAGGCTTAGCGCCGGATCCGGGTGACGACAACCGCAAGAAAGGCAAAGCTGTCATGGCTCTTTACGAACATGTATTCCTTGCCCGGCAGGATATGTCCGCCCAGCAGGTTGATGCCCTCGTCGAACAGTACAAGGGTGTCATCGAAGCGAATGGTGGCAAGGTCGGGCGCGTAGAAAACTGGGGCCTCAAGTCCCTGACCTACCGCATCAAGAAGAACCGCAAGGCGCACTACGCCCTGATGGACATCGAAGCTCCGGGTGCAGCGATCCACGAAATGGAACGCCAGATGCGCATCAACGAAGACGTTCTTCGTTACATGACCATCTCCGTGGAAGCCCACGAAGAAGGCCCGTCTGCCATGATGCAGAAGCGCGACCGTGACGACCGTCCGCGTCGTGATGGCGACGACCGTGGCCCGCGCCGCGAAGGTGGCTTCGGCGACCGTGGTCCGCGTCCGGACCGTGGCCCGCGTGAAGGCGGCTTCGAGCGTCGTCCGCGCGAAGACCGCGCGTAATCTGTAGAACAGGAGAAATTACAATGGCTGATGCATCCTCTTCTCAGGCACGTCGTCCCTTCCATCGTCGTCGCAAGACCTGCCCCTTCTCGGGCGCCAATGCTCCGAAGATCGACTACAAGGACGTCCGTCTCCTGCAGCGCTACATTTCCGAGCGCGGCAAGATCGTTCCGTCCCGTATCACCGCAGTTTCCCAGAAGAAGCAGCGCGAACTGGCCCAGGCCATCAAGCGCGCCCGTTTCCTCGGCCTGCTGCCTTACGTCGTAGCATAATCTGATCCGAAGCCTGCCGGTCACCGACCGGCGGGCTTCATCCCTTCCGCGTTGGGCGCGGATCGGAACCACTGCCTTCAGGCGCCCACATCTTTGTGTGGCGACTTTCGGCAAAAACCCATGTTGGGGACATTCCTGTCAGATGGCATGAACACCGTCCCCTAACTGCTTCAACCAGCAGGACAGCGACCTTGCAAAAACTGGATGCGAAATTGCTGATGACCGGCCTTCTTGCCGGTATTACCGCCGCCCTGCTTGTGCTGGGTGCTGCGGCGCAGCCGACCCTTGCGTCCATCCTCTATGCAGCCTCAGCGCTGCCCGTTCTCATCGTCGGCCTCGGCTGGGGCAACCTCGCGTCGATCACGGCCATCCTGACCGCCGCCTTCCTCGGCACGATCAGCATGTCGCCGATGTTCGCCTTCGGCATGGCGATCTTCACGCTGGCGCCGGCCGGCTGGCTCGCGCACCTCTCAAGCCTTGCGCGCCCGGCGTCCGAAATCGGTGGACCCGACCATCTGATGGCCTGGTATCCGCTGTCGGACATTTTGCTGCAGCTCTGCGCCTTCGTCACCTTTGCCGTCATCGCGCTCGGCGTGATTATCGGGTTCGGCCCTGAATTCACCGACCAGTTGGTCGAGGCCATGACCCGGGCCATGAGCAGCCAGGATGCGGCCATGTTGCCCGATCCGGCCGCGCTCGAACAGCTGAAGCGCACCATGCTGGTGCTTTTGCCGATCATCCAGGGCGGCACCTGGGTGATGCTGCTGTTCCTGATGTATTACGTGGCCCAGCGCATTGTCTCCGCCTCCGGCCGGGCCAAGCGCCCGCGCGAAGACATCCCGTCTTCGCTGCGGATGAACCGCAATGCGGTGTTCCTCTTCCTGGCCGGCATCATCGGCTGCTTCATCGGCGGCGTGCCTGCCATGATCGGGGCGACCGTTTGCGGCACCTTCGGCGCAGGCTTCCTGATGGCGGGCTTTGCCTCCATGCATCTTCGCACGCGCGGCAAGGACTGGCGGCTGCCGGCCCTCGTGCTCGCTTACCTCTCGACGGTCATGCTGCTGCCGTTGATCATACCACTCATCATCGGCCTGTCGGATACCCGCCGGACCGTTGCGCTGACACCGGCCGCCAAGGCCAAAACCGACACTCCTGACAACACTGATTGACCACTGAAAGGACCAAAATCATGGACGTCATTCTGCTTGAACGCATCGCCAAGCTCGGCCAGATGGGCGAAACCGTCAAGGTTCGCGACGGCTTCGCTCGTAACTTCCTGCTGCCGCAGGGCAAGGCGCTGCGCGCCAACGCTGCCAACAAGACCCGTTTCGAAGCCGAGCGCGCCACGCTCGAAGCCCGTAACCTCGAGCGCAAGTCGGAAGCCCAGAAGGTTGCCGACGTTCTCGACGGCAAGTCCTTCATCGTCGTCCGTTCGGCCGGCGAAACCGGCCAGCTCTACGGTTCGGTTGCTGCCCGTGACGTCGTCGAGATCCTGTCTGCCGAAGGCTTCAACATCGGCCGCAACCAGGTCGAGCTGAACACCCCGATCAAGGCCATCGGCCTGCACAAGGTTGTCATCCACCTCCACGCCGAAGTCGAAATCTCGGTCGAGCTGAACGTTGCCCGTTCGGCTGAAGAAGCCGAGCGCCAGCTGAAGGGCGAAAGCCTGACCTCGGCCGACGCCATCTACGGAGTTGATGAAGACGCTCTGCGTCCGGAAGACTTCTTCGATCCGGAAGCCGACATGGACGGCGACGACGACTGATCCTGTCTTTTCGCCCTTAACGGCGGAAACAGAAGCCCGGCCCTGCTCTCGCAGGACCGGGCTTTTTCTTTGCGTCGAACTGTGCCGTATTCAGGCTGGGTCGAGGCTCTTGTCGACCCTGACGACCACCGACATGCCCGGCGTCAGACTGGCTGCGGCGTCCTGCCCCTCCTCGATGGCGATGCGCACACCGACGCGCTGGGCGATCTTGACGAAGTTGCCGCTGGCATTGTCCGCCTTAATCACCGAAAATTCGGAGCCGGTGGCCGGCGAGAAGCGCTCCACCCGACCCTTCAGAACGTGGCGGTCGAGCGCATCGACGGTGATCTCGACCGGTTGTCCCACAGTCATTCCGGCAAGTTGCGTTTCCTTGAAGTTGGCGATGATCCAGACATCGGGCGGTACGACCGCCATCAGCTGTGTGCCGGCGGCCACATACTGCCCGACGCGCACGCCGACCTCACCCAATTTACCCTCACGGGGGGCGCGGATCTCGGTGTTGGAGAGGTCGATCTTCGCCAGCTCGACGGAAGCTTCTGCATTGGCGACCGCCGCTTCCAGCGAGCCCCGGTTGACGATGATCGTCTGCAGGTCCTGACGGCTCACCTCGACGGCGGCCTTGGCCTGAGCCATGGCCGCATGGGCCCGGTCGAGCGTTGCGTGAGCCTGTTCCTGGGCACTGGTTGTCACGACGCCGCTGCGGATCAGGCTGTCTTGCCTATCCGCCTGCTGCTGCGCCTGCTGGAGGTCGGCATTGGCGGAATCGACGGCTGCTTCACTCGAAGCGATCTTCGCCTTGGCGGCATTTTCCTGCTGGCGGGAATTGTCGAGCGACGCCTTTTGGGTGGCAAGGGCCGCCTCGGCCTGGGCCAGCTTCTGGCGGTAAATGCGGTCGTCGATGCGGGCCAGCAACTGGCCCTTTTCGACGGATTCATAATCCTTGACCGGGACCTCAATGACATAGCCGCTGACCTGCGGGCTCATCGTCGTGACATAGCCGCGAACATAGGCGTTGTCGGTCATCTCGACGGAGCTCACGAAGGGCGGCAGGCGCCAGGCGTATAGCACCAGCGACGTGCCGAGAATGGCGCCCAATATGATCAGGATGGTGGCGGGGGTGAATGTCTTCTTCAACATGGCGGCGGGTCCGTTTCGTCTTCAGGATTGGGTGGATGGCTCGGCTTCGGCGCTACGGGGTGGTCGCAGCCTGCGCCAGCCGAGATGCACGAGCAGCACGGCAAGGGCCGCGGTCGTGACGACGGAAATCAGCAGGAAGGTATCGGTATAGGCGAGAACATAGGCTTCGCGGGTCACCTGCTGGGACAGCAGCGCCAACCCCTCGGCATTGAGGATGGCGGGGTCAGTGATGACCTTGCGATAGGCGGCAGCCAGTTGGCTCACTCTCTGGGCGACGTCCGGCCGGGTCAGGAGGATAGTCTCGACCAGCACATTCGAGTGAAACTTCTCGCGAATGGTCACGAAGCTGCCGAGCAGCGCGGTCATCAGCATCGACCCGGTGATCTGGGTGAAGAGAAAGATGGCGATGAAGTTGACCAGGTAGGGTGGGCCCTTTTTCAGCGCATTGCCAAAGCCCTTCGCCATGACCGGCGGCAGGAACATCGCGGCCCCGAACGCGATCATGCCCTGGCTCAGATACATCTGTTCCGGCCGCGTGAGGTTGGTCGCGAGGCTATCGAGATAGGCACCGCCAGCGATCAGGGCGAGCGCGATGACATGGGCCGTCTCGACATAGCGCGACGACATCAGCGACATGCAGAAGAGCGCCCCGCCGACAGAGGCAAGCAGAACCAAGAACCAGAGGACGAATTGCTGGTCGTTCAACAGGCCGATCTGCTGGAAGAAGCCGACGGCGGTCGACGACTGTTCCGAAGAGACGGCGCGAAAGACCAGGAGCACGGCGGCCATATGCAGATTGTCGCGAGAAAATATCCAGCGGAAGTCGAGCATCGGGTTGGTGCGCCGGGATTCGATCAGGGCGGTCACCGCGATGAAGCCGATGGCACAGGCCAGCAGCACGCCGAGCCACCAGGTCTCGAACCACCAGTAGAAGCGGCCGAGCGTCAGGAAGACCGCAAGGCAGCCGATGCCGACCGCCATCAGCAGATAGGAGACGATGTCCATCCGCTCGATCACCTTGGCACGCGGCGGCGGTGTCAAAGGCAGAGCGTAGATGATCGCCATCGACACCAGCGCCAGGCCGAGTTCGAGCGTGTAGAGGCCATGCCAGCCGTCAATCTGTAACAGGCCCGGTGAGACCATGCGCGCCAGCGGCGCCGAGAGCAGCGTGCCCATCAGGGCGATGTTGAGGCCCTGGCTGAGTTTCCTGTGAACGGGAAAGGCTTCCAGCACATAGAGGAAGCCGAGCGAGGAGATCGGGGCTGCGGCACAGCCGCTGATGAAGCGGACAACCAGCGCCGAATGCAAGTCGCTGACGAAGAGATTGAGCAGTGAGGCGAGCACGAAGACGAGGATGCTCCATTCGGCAAACGGCCTCAGCCCATACTGCGCCCTGATCTTGAACAGGGCGATCGACAATGTGGCATAGGGCGCCATATAGGCAGCCGACAGCCAGGCGGCTTCGGCGACCGTGGCGGAAAACTCGCCCTGCAGCTGGTAGAGATTGGCGTTGACGATGTTCATGCCCATGCCTTGGGTGACGAACAGCAACAGGCCCGCAGCGACATAGATGACGGCAAGCCAGAGGGGCTTGGCCGGCGGCGGTGCAGGCGCCTCAACCTTTGCCGGCGGGATCGCCTCTTGCGATGTGTCGACTGCAGGGCTCATGACCGCACCTTCGCAATATCCAGTTGCTGCATGTTGCGCGTCAACCGCCTGACAACGGACAAGGCCGTATCGATATCGGCCGGCGAGATCTGATCAGCGATCTGTCCGCGCAGATCCGTCGCCAAGGCATGGACCCCTTGGAAGGCCTCCCGGCCCGCAGGCGTCATGTCGATGCGCTTGGCCCGGCGATCGGTGGCATCTTCCGTGCGCACGATCAGGTCCTGCTTTGCCATTCCGTCCAGAACCCGCACCAAAGTCGGCGTCTCGATCTCAAGTTCTTCGGCGAGTTCCTTCTGGGTCAACGGCCCTCGGCGTGCAATCGCGAACAGGGTCCGCGCGCGCGCCAGCGTCAGCCCCTCCTCGCGCACGGCGGCATCGAAGAAGGCCCGAAGTTTGCGATTGAACGCCGACATCTCGTCGAAAAGCTGTTCGTTCTGCGATGCACGCGACATCTGCTGCACTCCGATATAATTAGGCTACTATCTATATTGACGCTAATTAATTCACCGCCTGGGCATTTCAAGGTTTTTGAAGGGATGGCTGCCATGTCGTAGCATCATGGGTGGAAAAGCGATTCGGTGCCGAGCCCGTCAAGCACGACCTTCAACCGCCTGTTGATTGCTGGGGACAACACGAAAAAGACCAGCGAAGGGGAGACGCGTGTTGACTGTGGCAGTCCGGGTCGCCAAACCCTGATGCCACACTCCCAACGATGAAGAAGCCTGTGACACCATGATCGACGCCGTTCGCAACATTGCGCGCCCTCAGGCCCCTGAGCCCCTCTACCGGGAGGCGCCGAACAATATCGAAGCCGAGCAGGCGCTGCTCGGCGCCCTGCTCGTCAACAACGACGCCTATTACCGCGTCTCGGACTTCCTGAAAGCCGAACACCTCTACGAGCCGCTGCACCGGAAGATCTTCGAGGTCGCCTCCGAAATCATCCGCATGGGCAAGACGGCCAATCCCGTCACCATCAAGACCTTCCTGCCGGCCGACCAGAAGGTCGGCGACCTGACGGTTGCGCAATATCTCGCGCGGCTGGCCTCCGAAGCGGTCACGATCATCAATGCGGAGGACTATGGTCGCGCTATCTATGACCTGGCGCTCCGCCGCTCGCTGATCCAGATCGGCGAAGATGTCGTCAACATCGCCTATGACGCACCGCTCGACATGCCGCCGCAGGCGCAGATCGAAGACACCGAGCGGCGCCTCTTTGCGCTCGCCGAAAACGGCCGTTACGATGGCGGCTTCCAGTCCTTCTCCGACGCGGTCGCCCAGGCCGTCGACATGGCAGGCGCCGCCTTTGAGCGCGACGGCAACCTGTCGGGCATTTCGACCGGCATCAGCTCGCTCGATTCGAAGATGGGTGGCCTGCAGCGCTCCGACTTGATCGTGCTTGCCGGACGTCCGGGTATGGGCAAGACCTCACTTGCCACCAACATCGCCTGGAATATCGCGGCGGCCTATGAGCCGGAAGTCCTGCCGGACGGCTCCTTCAAGGCAAAGAATGGCGGCGTCGTCGGTTTCTACTCGCTCGAAATGTCCTCCGAACAGCTCGCCACCCGTATCATGTCCGAGCAGACGGAAGTCTCCTCGTCAAAGATCCGCCGTGGTGAGATCACCGAACACGAATTCGAAAAGCTGGTCGGCTTCTCCCAGACCATGCAGAAGGTGCCGCTGTTTATTGACCAGACCGGTGGTATCTCCATCGCTCAGCTCTCGGCCCGTGCGCGCCGTCTGAAGCGCCAGCGCGGCCTCGACTGCCTGGTGGTGGACTATATCCAGCTGATGACGGGTGCCGGCAAGGCGGGCGAAAACCGCGTGCAGGAAATCACCCAGATCACCACGGGCTTGAAATCGCTCGGCAAGGAACTGGCTGTGCCGATCATCGCGCTGTCGCAGCTGTCGCGTCAGGTGGAAAGCCGCGAAGACAAGCGCCCGCAGCTCTCCGACCTTCGCGAATCGGGCTCTATCGAGCAGGACGCCGACGTCGTGCTCTTCGTGTTCCGCGAGGAATACTACGTGAAGAACCTTGAGCCGCGCGATCTCTCTGACCCAAAGTATCCCGAATGGGAAGCGCTGATGGACAAGGTCAAGGGCACGGCCGATGTCATCATCGCCAAGCAGCGTCACGGACCGACCGGCACCGTCAAGCTCGCCTTCCAGTCGGAATTCACCCGGTTTGCGGATCTGGCCGACCCGAGCTTCATTCAATACGAAGAGCCGTGAGATCAAGGGCGCCGAAAGGCGCCCTAATCGTATCTGCGTCAGAGGCCGGCTGCACGCAGGAGCGCCACCGAGACAACGCCGAGTGCTGCCGCTGGCAATAGCGATAGGCGGAGTGCTGCCACGACCACGATCAGGCAGCCAATGGTTTCCGGCCAGCCGGTGGCAAATGCCGTCGGTGCGACGACCGCCATCAGAACGGCGGGCGGGACGGTGGCGAGGGCCTTTTCGGCGCCGGCATCGAGTTTCAACCTGCGCACCAGAAATGCGCCGGAGAAGCGGGTGAAGACGGTGGCGACCATCATGGCGAGGATGGTGGCGAGGGTTGCCGGATCAAGCGTCATGCCCCCTGCTCCTTCTGGTCAAGCGGGATGAAGGCCGCCCCAAGGCCGGCCAATGCGCCGGCCGCGATATACCAGGCGCCGGGCACCAGAGCGTGGACGGTGAGTGCCGCAACACCACTCGCGGCCAGCACCAGTCCGGTCTCCCTGCCCTTCCAAAAGCCTGTCAGCAGCACGATGAAGACCGCCGGGAAGGCGAAATCCAGGCCGTAAACGGCGATGTCACCGATCAGCACGCCGAAGAGCGCACCGGCCAGGCTCGATGCCACCCAGCCGAGATAGAAGGGCAAGGCGAGCCCCAGGTAAAATGCCGGCGTCAAGACCGTCGTCCTCGCCCGCGCTTCTGCCAGGGCCCAGTTCTCGTCGGCCATGACAAAGAGCGTCGGCAGCTTCTGCCAGGGCCGGAACAGGCCGAGGCTGCGCTCCAGCGAGGCGCCCATCAGCACATGGCGAAGATTGACCAAAAGCGCAGCGAAGCCGAGCGCCGTCCAGGAAGCCGGGTGGCTCCACAGATCCATGGCGACGAATTGCGAGCCGCCGGCAAAGACCAGCGCGCTCATCAGCACTGTCTCCAGCGGCGACAAGCCGTTGCCGGTTGCAACCGCACCGAAGACGAAGCCGATGGGGGCTGCGGCTATGATCAGGGGAAGAATGGCGCGAAAGCCGTCGATAGCTTCGCGTCGGAATGCATAGTCTGTCATGGGACCTCCTGTTGGCGGAGGGTCTATCTCCTTAGAAGGTCCGTCGTCTTGAAGGAAAGTGCCTGATGTCAGCCGGCGCGGAAGACGGCGGGTGTTAAGCCCGTACGCGCCTTGAACTGGCGCGTCAGATGCGCCTGATCGGCAAAGCCGCAGGCCTGGGCCGTGTCGGACGGCGTTGCGCCGCAGCGCAGGAGATGGCGCGCATGGCGGATGCGCAGATCGGTCTGAAAGGCATGCGGCGTGATGAAATAATGCTTGCGGAAGGCGCGGATCATATGGGCGCGGCTGAGGCCCGCAACCTTCGCCAGGGTTTCCAGCCCGAGCTCTTCGGCAAAATGTTCGGCGATGTAATCCCGCACGCGGCGCATGGCGCGCGGCTCACCGTGATCGGGCGCGCGGATGATTTCGCTGCCGTGACGGGCAAACATGGTAGCGAGTACGCAGTACATGCTTTCTTCGCCCTCTAGCGCGCTCGTGCCCTCTTCTTCCAGCCGTCGATGTGCCAGATTGAAGGCGCGGGCGAGCTCCGGATCGGTGAGCAGTTGTCGCCCGAAGCTCGGGCTGCCGTGAAAGGCCTTGCCGGTGACGTCCTCGATGATCTCGACCAGAAGCTCCGTGTCCGGATAGATCATCCGGTAGCGGTATCCGTCCGGCTCGCCCGGCTGGCCGTCATGCACCTCGCCGGGATTGATCAGGTAAAGCGCGCCCGGCCCGGTAAACTCGCGCGTGCCCCGGATGTTGGCCACCTGGCAGCCTTTCTCGATCGCCCCGATCGAGAAGGTGTCGTGCGAATGTGGCGAGAATTCATGGGTGATGAAGGAGGCCGTCAGGCATTCCATCGCGCGGAAACGCCCGTCGCGCCAGAAGCGCGTCCGCTCTGTCTGCGATACCGGATTGGCTTCGGCGGCCTGCTGCTGCGAAACACTGTGCATAGCAGCATAATATCCTGCGGCCACATTTTCGTCTTGAAGAAAAGTGCTAGGGTCTGATCATCCCGCCCTGCAGATACAAAGACCTCATGACAGACAGATTCGACATTATCGACGCTCCCGCCGAATTTCTGGCTGCGCCCCTTCGCCTGACGGTGGATCTCTCCGCCATCGCCGACAACTGGCGCGACATGGCGCGGCGCTCCGGCAAGGCGCGGACGGCGGCCGTGGTCAAGGCCGATGCCTATGGTCTTGGCATCGAGGATGTCGGCCAGGTGATCTACCATGCCGGCGCGCGGGACTTCTTCGTCGCAGTCCCGGCCGAAGGCGCGATACTCAGGCCGTACGCGCCGGAAGCACGGATCTTCGTTCTCTCCGGTATCTGGCCGGGCCAGGAAGAGGTGTTCTTCGACAACGATCTCGTGCCGGTCATCGCCTCCGAAGAGCAGTTGGCCTTCTGGATGGCGCTGCTCACGGAACGCGGCCCCTATCCTTGCGCCATCCATGTCGACACCGGCTTCAACCGGCTCGGCCTGCCGATGGCGGAAGCGATTGCCCTGACCGACGACGTATCACGTCCGGCGAGCCTGGACCCGGTGCTGGTCATGAGTCATCTGGCCTGCGCGGACGATCCGTCCTCGCCGATGAACCGCCAACAACTCGAATCCTTCCGGCAGGTTAGCGCGGCTTTTGAAGGTGTCGATTCCAGTCTGGCAGCATCTGCCGGCACCTTCCTCGGCGCCGACTACCATTTCGACCTCACCCGTCCCGGCATCGCCCTTTACGGTGGCGAGGCGGTCAATGGTGTGAAAAACCCGATGCGCAGCGTCATCAAGGCCGAAGCCCGCATCCTGCAGGTGCGCGAGGCCAAGGCGGGCGAGACGGTCAGCTATGGCGCCACCCACACACTTTCCCGCGACAGCCGGCTGGCGATCGCTTCCGTCGGGTATGCGGACGGATACCTGCGCAATCTCTCCGGCTCCGGCATTCCGCTGCGGCAGTCCGGCATTGCCGGCGCGCGTGGCGTGCTTGGCGGGCAGCCAGTGCCGGTCATCGGTCGCGTGACGATGGACCAGACAATCTACGACGTCACCGATCTGGCGCCGAATGGCGTTCGTGCCGGCGACTATATCGAGCTGATCGGCCCCTCCATGCCGCTCGACGATGTGGCGCGGGCGGCCGGCACGATCGGCTATGAAATGCTGACCGGACTGGGCTTGCGCTACGAGCGGCTCTATATCGAGGGCGACGACTGAGGTCTGGCGCGGACAGATTTGTTCTGCTATTGTTCCAGCGAGTGGAGCTCCAAATGAACGAAGATCATCTACCCAAATCCTCAGTACTCCTCGAACTGGAGGCACAAGAGGCCGCCTTTATCGATCAGAAAATCAGCAGAGGCGCCTATGCACGTGCAGAGGACCTGCTATGCGCGGGCCTTCATCTTCTGGAGAAAAGCGGCCGCGAGCGACGCATCGTCGAACTGAGAACGATGATTGACGAGGCGGACGCCGACGTGGCTGCCGGTCGTTTCAGCGAATTCGGCGCCCCCGGGGAACTCACCGACCATATCAAAGAGCAAGCGAAAGCACGGCGGTGACGGGTTCTTCTCGTCGATTCCGGCTGGCGCCTCAAGCTATTGAAGACCTCATTGGGATTTTCAACTACCTTTATGAACGCAGTCCAATCGCCGCAGAACGCTTCACCCAAGACATTGAACGAAAGATCATTGATCTGGCGAATCCCAGAAATCCCGGCGTATCGCGGGATTGGCTAAAACCCGGACTTCGCGCCTTTCCCTAAAGACGCCGATGCATCTATTTCCGCATCGTCGACGACATGCTGATCGCGCTGCGCATCGTGCATGGAAGCCAAGACATCACCCCCGACGATTTCCCCGAAAGCGACACGTAATTCATGGCCAAAGCCAAGACCCAATTTATCTGCCAGAACTGTGGCACGGTTCACTCCCGCTGGGCGGGCAAATGCGATGGCTGCGGCGAATGGAACACCATCGTCGAGGAAGACCCGATGGGCGGGATCGGCTCCGGTCCCGGCAAGATGCCGAAGAAGGGGCGTGCCGTTGCGCTCACAGCCCTGTCGGGTGAGATCGAGGAAGCGCCGCGTATCCCAACGGGCATGGGCGAACTCGACCGGGCGACCGGCGGCGGGTTTGTGCGTGGTTCGGCGGTGCTGATCGGTGGCGACCCGGGGATCGGTAAGTCGACGCTGCTGATGCAGGCGGCGGCAGCACTCGCCAGACGCGGTCATCGCGTCATCTATGTCTCCGGCGAAGAGGCGGTCGCCCAGGTTCGGCTGCGCGCCCAGCGGCTGGGGGCTGCCGATACCGACGTGCTGCTCGCCGCCGAAACCAATGTCGAGGATATCCTCGCCACCATTTCCGAAGGCAAGCGGCCGGACCTCGTCATCATCGATTCCATCCAGACGCTGTGGAGCGACACGGCCGACAGCGCGCCGGGCACCGTCACCCAAGTCCGCACCGGCGTGCAGGCGATGATCCGCTACGCCAAACAGACGGGGGCGACCATGGTGCTGGTCGGCCATGTCACCAAGGAAGGCCAGATCGCCGGTCCCCGCGTGGTCGAGCACATGGTCGATGCCGTCCTTTATTTCGAGGGTGATCGCGGCCATCACTACCGCATTCTGCGCACGGTCAAGAACCGCTTCGGTCCGACCGACGAGATCGGTGTCTTCGAAATGTCGGACAAAGGATTGCGAGAGGTCGCCAATCCCTCCGAACTCTTTCTGGGCGAGCGCAATGAAAAGGCGCCCGGTGCAGCCGTGTTTGCCGGCATGGAAGGCACCCGTCCGGTGCTTGTCGAAGTCCAGGCTCTGGTGGCCGCAACCTCGCTCGGCACACCCCGCCGCGCCGTCGTCGGCTGGGATTCTTCACGGCTTGCCATGATTTTGGCGGTATTGGAGGCGCATTGCGGGGTGAGGCTGGGGCAGCATGACGTCTACCTCAACGTCGCCGGTGGCTACCGGATCAGCGAACCTGCAGCGGACATGGCCATCGTCTCGGCTTTGGTTTCATCGCTTGCCGGTCTTGCCCTTCCGGCCGATTGCGTCTATTTCGGCGAAGTCAGCCTGTCAGGGGCGGTGCGGCCCGTGTCGCATACAGCCCAGAGGCTGAAAGAGGCGGAAAAGCTCGGTTTCTCCGCTGCGGTCTTGCCGGCTGCCTCGCCGGACCTTCCCAAGGGTTCGCAGGGCAAATGGAGGGAAGTGGACAGCCTGCCCGATCTTGTGGCGCGCATTGCCGGCTCGCGGCTGAAAGCGCCTGTTGATCAGGAGGATGGTTGATCCGGTCCGACGCGTGATACGCACGCGTTCCGGCGGTATCGCGGTGACAATCAGGTCGGGTCCGTCCGGCTAAGTCTTGGAGTTGGTGTCTATGCCCATTACGATTTTCGACGGTATCGTCATCGGCGTCGTGCTATTTTCAGCGGTGCTGGCGATGGTGCGCGGCTTTTCGCGCGAGGTGCTGTCCATTGCGAGCTGGGCCGGTTCGGTCGCCGCCGCCTATTATCTTTACCCGCTGCTGCTCCCTTACGTGAAGAACTACACCAGCGATGATCGCATCGCGCTTGCAGGCTCTGCCGGTATTATCTTCATCGTTTCGCTGATCGTGATTTCCTTCATCACCTCACGCATCGCCGACTTCATCATCGACAGCCGCATCGGCGCGCTCGACCGGACACTCGGCTTCCTGTTCGGTGCCGCCCGTGGCCTGCTGCTGCTCGTCGTTGCCGTCGCCTTCTGGAACTGGCTGATCGATGTGCGCCAGCGGCCGGATTGGGTGAACAATTCGAAGTCGAAGCCCTTCCTGGATTCGCTGGTGCTGAAGCTCGAAGCGGTGTTGCCGGAAGATATCGAACCGCAGATCCGCGAGCGCATCCTCGGCCGCGAAGAACCGCAGGCCGATACCACCGGCGACAACGCGCCGGCCGAGCAGGCCCCTGCCGAACAGACGCCGTCCGACGAGACACCGGCAGAGCCGGCTGCACCTTAAGAACACACTGTTCATCGCGCGGCCTTGGTGCCGCGCGAAGCGACACCCATATCAACGCCGCCGGATCGGGACAGACCGGCGGCTTAGCCGTTAGAAGCCCAGCATCCTTGCATCTGTCCCCGGAGCAAAGGCCCTCGCCATGAAGCAGTTCAGCCCTTCTTATGTCGTGTATGGCAGCCATGACGACAAGTATCACGAGGAATGCGGGGTCTTCGGAATCCTCGGGCATCCGGATGCCTCGACGCTGACCGCCCTTGGTCTCCATGCCCTCCAGCACCGCGGCCAGGAAGCAGCCGGTATCGTCTCGTTCGACGGGCGGCAGTTCTACACCGAAAAGCACATGGGCCTGGTCGGCGACCACTACACCAACCCGGTGACACTGGCGAAGCTGCCCGGCCCGCAGGCGATCGGCCACACGCGCTACTCGACCACCGGCGAAGTGGCGCTGCGCAACGTGCAGCCGCTGTTTGCCGAACTCGAAGAGGGCGGCATCGCGATTGCCCATAACGGCAACTTCACCAACGGCCTGACGCTGCGCCGCCAGATCATCGCCACCGGCGCGATCTGCCAGTCGACTTCCGACACCGAAGTCGTGCTGCATCTCATCGCCCGCTCGCGTCATGCCTCGACCACCGACCGTTTCATCGATGCGATCCGCCAGATGGAAGGCGGCTATGCGATGATCGCGCTCACCCGCACCAAGCTGATCGCTGCCCGCGACCCGATCGGCATCCGGCCGCTGGTCATGGGTGATCTCGACGGCAAGCCGATCTTCTGTTCGGAGACCTGTGCGCTCGACATCATTGGCGCCAAGTTCGTGCGCGACGTGAAAAACGGCGAAGTGATCATCTGCGAAACGCAGCCTGATGGCTCTGTCACCATCGAATCCCGTATGCCGGCGCGTCCGCAGCCGGAGCGCGTCTGCCTGTTCGAATATGTCTATTTCGCCCGCCCCGATTCGGTCGTCGCTGGCCGCAACGTCTACACGACCCGCAAGAATGCCGGCATGAACCTCGCGCTCGAAGCGCCGGTTGAGGCCGATGTCGTGGTGCCGGTTCCCGATGGCGGCACGCCGGCGGCGCTCGGCTTTGCCCAGCAGAGCGGTATTCCCTTCGAATACGGCATCATCCGCAACCATTATGTCGGCCGCACCTTCATCGAACCGACCCAGCAGATCCGCGCCTTTGGCGTGAAGCTCAAGCATTCCGCCAACCGGGCGATGATCGAGGGCAAGCGCGTGGTGCTGGTCGACGATTCCATCGTACGCGGCACGACCTCGCTCAAGATCGTCCAGATGATCCGCGATGCCGGCGCCAAGGAAGTGCACATCCGCGTCGCCAGCCCGATGATCTTCCATCCAGATTTCTACGGCATCGACACGCCGGACGCCGAAAAGCTGCTCGCCAACCAATATCTCGGCATCGACGCGATGGCGAAGTATATCGGCGCCGACTCGCTCGCCTTCCTGTCGATCGACGGGCTCTACAAGGCGGTCGGCGGCAAGCCGCGTGATCCGGCCAACCCGCAATTCACCGACCACTACTTCACCGGCGACTATCCGACACGTCTCGTCGACAAGGAAAGCGAGAAGCCGGGCCGCAAGGAAAGCATGCTCGCCGCCAACGGCTGAGCCAAAAGACCACAGGGCATACGACAGGAATTTCCATGACCATCGACCTCAAGGGCCGGATTGCGCTCGTCACCGGCGCCTCGCGCGGCATCGGCTATTTCACCGCGATCGAACTCGCCAAGGTTGGCGCCCATGTGATTGCCTGCGCTCGTACGGTGGGTGGCCTGGAAGATCTTGACGATGCGATCAAGGCGGTCGGCGGCTCGGCGACGCTGGTGCCCTTCGACCTCGCCGACATGGCAGCGATCGACCAGCTTGGCGGTCACATCTTCGAGCGTTGGGGTAAACTCGACATCGCCGTTCTGAATGCCGGCGTACTCGGCGTTATCTCGCCGATCGGCCATGTCGAGGCCAAGGTCTTCGACAAGGTGATGACGATCAATGTCAGTGCCACCTGGCGCCTGATCCGCTCGCTGGAGCCGCTGCTCGTCAAGTCCGACCAGGGCCGTGTTCTGATCCTGTCCTCAGGTGCCGCCCACAAGTGCAAGCCCTTCTGGGGCCCCTACTCCGCCTCCAAGGCTGCCGTCGAGGCGCTGGCCCGCACCTGGGCTGCAGAGACCCAGCGCCTGCCGCTGCGGATCCTGTCGGTCGATCCCGGTGCCACACGCACCGCCATGCGCGCCCAGGCGATGCCGGGCGAAGATCCGGACACGCTGCCGCATCCGTCCGAAGTCGCCGCCAAGCTCCTGCCGCTGGTTGGCCCGGAACAGACCGAAACAGGCAAGCTCTATGTGGTGCGTGAAGGCAAGATCGTCGATTACCGGATGCCGGAGTAACGGCTCCTAGGGCCGCGCACGCGGCCTCAAGGTCGCCTCGTTTCGTTTCAGGACTGCCCCATGACCCCCAGAGATTTCTCCGCCTATGCCTATCTGTCTCTGGCGTGGGGGCTCTCCTTCCTGCTGCTGCTGCACGTCGTCGATGCCTTTGGCTGGATCGGGGCGGTGACGTTCCGCTGCTTCATCGCGGGCGCCCTGCTCTATGCAATCGCCAGGCTGATGCGGCGCAGGCTCGATTTCAGTGCCGGTTGGCTGCCGTTTACAATCGTTGGCGCTACCACGGTGGCGGGGCAGCTGGTGGGGCTATCCTATGCCACGCCGCTGATCGGCACGGCGATGGCGGCAATCTTCGTTGCATCCATTCCCTTGTTCTCGATGGTCATCGCACAGCTCTGGGGGCTGGAACGGATCACGCCTGCCCGTGTGCTGGGGCTTGTGTTCGGGACAATCGGCATCATCATGCTGGTTGGCTTTCCGGCAGTACCGGTCACCGGAGCGTTCCTGCTGGGCTGCGCCGCCATGGTCGGATCGACCTTTTCAGCCGCCTTCGGGAGCAATTATGCGAGCCGCCATCTGTCAGGCAGCGGGCCATGGGAGGTGACGACCGGCTCGTTCATCGCCGGTGGAATCCTGACGCTCCCTCTCCTCTGGTTCGTGCCGGTCCCCGGCACGCCCTCACCCGTCGACTACGTCTACCTGGTGGCGCTGGCAGGGCTGATGAGTGCGCTGACCTATGTGCTTTATTTCGGCCTAGTCAAAAGCATCGGGGCAACGGCGGCGATCAGCGTGGAATTTGCCGTAACGGTGGTTGCGGTGCTGGTCGGCGCATTAATCCTCGACGAACCGCTGACCCTGCTGCAACTGCTGGGTGGCGTGGTCATCATCGTCGGCTGCGGGCTGGTCCTTGGCATCCTGCGCCTACCAAAGCTGGCAAGCTGAGCTGGCGGTCAGCCGCGGCGGCGGGTGCGGGTGACGGCATTGCCGCGCCGCATGGCGGCATTGACAGCTTCCAATTGCGTGCTGGCGGCTTCTACCATGGCCGCGTGGTCATGCAAGCGTACGCAGTTGCGGCCCTCCGCCTTTGCAAGATAAAGGGCGGCATCGGCCTCGGCCAACAGCGTATCCAGCTGCGTCGTCGTGTCCTCACCCGTCGAGATACCGATGCTGACGGTAACCGGCACCTGCAGCGCGGTATCGACATGCATGGTGGAAATGGCCAGACGCAGATTCTCGGCGATGGCCAACCCTTGCGCGCCATTGGCCTTGGGCAGCAGACAGGCAAATTCCTCGCCGCCGATACGGGCAAAGATCCAGCTCTTGGGCATGCGCATCTCGATGGCGCGCGAGAATGCCTGAAGCACCTGGTCGCCGGCGGCATGGCCATAGGTGTCGTTGATGTGTTTGAAATGATCGAGATCGAAGAGCAGCAGGGTCGCCCTACCCTCTTCGCGCGCCAGGATGGACTTCGCGGTCATGACGAAGGTCCTCCGGTTGGCGAGATTGGTGAGCGGATCTCGCTCGGACGCCAGCCTATACCGGCGCTCATCCCGTTCCTTGGCTAGGATCAGAAGCGCTATCAGGGACAGGACAATCAGCAAGGTATTGCTGAGCGCTACCAGCGCAAACCAGGTGCTGCTGCTGCCATCCGCAGCATAGGGAGGGCCGATCGTCACCGAGAGTGGCAGGATGAGGAACCAAACGATGCCGCGCAGCGCATTGGCGACCACCGCGATCGGTCGTGACGGCAAAGGCTCGGCATGCCTTCCACGCCAGATTTCAAGAGCCGTCAGCAGACAATAGGAGCCGATCAGGAGACCGAGAACCGCCCCCCGCGCGATCACAGCCTCCCGGAAGTCCGGCACCAGCCAGCAAAAAAGCCAGATCACAGCGCCCGCCGTGGCCTTGACCATAGACAGTTGCTTGCCCTCGAAGGCTGCGATCGCTTGCCAGTAGAGCCCCGCCCCCATGATCGCCAGTGCCAGACCAACGCCGGACGCCAGCGGCAAGGGCAGGATCGAACGGCTGCCATGCAGTGCCATGCTTACACAGGTCGTTGCGCCTGCCAGGACCAGCATGGACAGGACAGCGTTCGGCCGGTCGCGGATCCACATATAGACGCACAGCAACGTCGAGATCAGCGTTGCCATGCCATGGACGACAAGAATCGTCGGCAGGTGCAGGGTCAGTTCCATGTCGAAGGTCATCTCCGCAGGGGGATTGTGATCTCCCACAATAGGAGCGCTATGATTGACAAAGACTTACAAAATTATGGTTTTAAATTGAGAGAAGGTCACAGCAGGCCAGCAGAGGCGCTACCGGTCTTGACCAAAACCTGGACCCGCGCCATAAAGCGCGTCATGAAAACGAGCCTCTGCATCATTTGCGGGACCATTATTCGCTAGCGCTTCGCTGGCCTGGCCGTTTTCGTCTCCTGCATAGACCCAGATGACAAACGACCCGGTCCAGCCGGGTACCATTCGTTCTGGGAGTTTCACATGGCCGGCGGCCTCAAGCTTTACAACACGCTCACACGCGACAAGGTCGATTTCGAACCGATCGACCCCGACAATGTGCGCCTGTATGTCTGCGGACCGACCGTCTACGACTTCGCCCATATCGGCAATGCCCGGCCCGTCATCGTCTTCGACGTGCTCTACCGGCTGCTGCGCCACACCTATGGCGCTGACAAGGTCACCTATGTGCGCAACATCACGGATGTCGACGACAAGATCAACGCACGGGCGCTGCGTGATTTCGGCGGCCAGATCGCTGAGGGATCGATGAGCCTCAACGAGGCGATCCGGGCGGTCACCGGGCCGACCGAGAGCCAGTTCCATGCGGATGTGGCAGCGCTCGGCTGCCTCAAGCCGACCCATGAGCCGCGCGCGACCGACAATATTCCGCAGATGATCGTGATCATCCAGCGATTGCTCGACATGGGCCATGCCTATGTCGCTGAAGGCTCCGAAGGACACGAAGTGCTGTTCTCGACCGCCTCGATGGCGGATTATGGCATGCTGTCGAAGCGCAAGCTTGAGGAACAGCAGGCGGGCGCACGCGTCGCTGTCGAGAACCACAAGATGAACCCGGCAGACTTCGTCCTGTGGAAGCAGTCTGAAGACACCGAACCCGGCTGGCCGGCAAGCTACACTTCCGAAGGCAAGACCCATTCGATCTATGGCCGTCCCGGCTGGCATATCGAATGCTCTGCCATGTCCGACCGCTATCTCTGGGAAGAGATCAAGGAGCGTCTCTCGCCGAAGGCCAAGGCCAAGCCGCACCAGTTCGACATCCATGGCGGCGGTCTGGACCTGATCTTCCCGCACCACGAAAACGAGATCGCCCAGTCCTGCTGCGCCTTCGACAACGACCTGATGGCCACCGTCTGGATGCATAACGGCTTCCTGCAGGTCGAAGGCCGCAAGATGTCGAAGTCAGAGGGCAATTTCGTCACGATCAACGAGCTGCTGGCGACGGAGAAATTCGGCGGGCGGATTTGGCCGGGCGAAGTGCTGCGGCTCGCGATGCTGATGACGCATTATCGCGAGCCGATCGACTTTTCGGTGAAGCGGCTGGAGGAGGCGGAACGCCTTCTGGCCAAGTGGCCGGCGGGCGACGCAGGCGATGCGATACCGGATGCTTCCATCCTGGACGCCCTGTCTGATGACCTCAATACCGTCGCGGCGGTTCAGGCGCTACACGCGCTGGCGCAGGCGGCGAATGCCGACCCATCCAAGCTTCCGCTATTTGCAGCCTCGGCAGCCTTGCTGGGCGTGTCGCCCAAGAAGGCCGAAGTCAGCGACGACCTCTTAGCCGCCGTTCAGGCGCTCGTCGATCTACGTCTCGAAATGCTGAAGGCGAAGAATTTTGCCGAGGCCGACCGCATCCGCGACGAACTTGCCGAAAAGGGCATCCAGCTCAAGGACGGCAAGGACAAGGAGACGGGCGAGCGGGTGACGACGTGGGAGGTCAAGCGGTAGTTGCTTGAGGGGATCAGTCGCCATATGCTTGGCATATGCCGACGATGGAGGTGCGAATGGAACTGGAAAGACATGTCCGGATCTTCAAGAACGGTCGCAACCGCGCCGTCCGCATCCCTGTGGAGTTCGACTTCCCTGGTGACGAGGCGATTATGCGCAAGGAAGGCGACAAGATCACTCTGGAACCGGTCCAGACAAGGAAAGAAAGCCTGATCGAATGGCTGCGTCGGCAGGAGCCGATCGAAGAGGACTTCGACTTCGACCTTCGTGAACCGCCAGCCCGGGACGTAGACCTGTGAACGTGCCTCGCTACATGCTGGACACGAATGTGGTCTCGGACGTTATCCGCAATCCGCATGGATCGGCCGCCACGATGATCGAGAGTGTTGGCGACACGCAGGTGGCGATCAGTTCGATCGTTGCCTCGGAATTGCGGTTCGGCATCCTGAAACGCAAGTCCGAACGGCTCACGTTTCTGGTCGAGAACCTTCTCGACCGCGTCTCGATCCTGCCATACGAGGACAAGGAAGCCTCCCATTTCGCCGAGATCCGGCTGGACCTTGAACGAAACGGCATGCCGATCGGCACGACAGACCTCTTCATCGCCGCACATGCGCGATCTCTGGACGCGACCCTGGTGACGGCGAACATCCGCGAGTTCGGGCGCGTGCAGGGCCTCAAGGTCGAAAACTGGGTGGAGTCGAAGCCATGACCCCACCCAACCCCAACACTGAGATGCCGAAATGGCTGCTCTACGGCCTGATCGCCAAGGGTGTGCTCATTGCCGTTGTCATCATCGGCGTAACGATTTTCATGACGATGCGATGAGGAAGAAGAGATGAGTGAGATCCATAGCGGCGGTTGTCAATGCGGCGCGATCCGGTTCCAGGCGTCGAAGCTTGGCCGGCCGTCGATCTGCCATTGCCGCATGTGCCAGAAGCAGTTCGGCTCCTTCTTCGGCGCCTTCGTCACGGCCGATCAGGCGCATCTGACCTGGACGCGCGGGCAGCCAATGCTCTACCGCTCCTCGGCCAAGGTGAAGCGTGGCTTCTGTGCCAAATGCGGCACGCCGCTCACCTATCAGCATCCCGGCGGAGTGGAACTGGCGATCGGCGCTTTCGACCACCCGGAGCATTTCGAGCCGCAGATCCAGGTAAACCATCACCAGCGGTTGCCCTGGATCGACCAGCTGTTCGAGAAGCCAGCCTATTCCAGCCCTGAGATGGAGGAATTCTTCGCCTCGATCGAGAGCTTCCAGCACCCCGATCACGATACGCCCGTATGGCCCCCGGAGGATGATCAATGACCCGTCAGGTGCATTCCGGGGGCTGCCAATGCGGCGCGATCCGCTACAAGATCGCAGGCGAGCTCGGCTATCCGCATATCTGTCACTGCCGCATGTGCCAGAAGGCAAGCGGCAATTTCTTCATGGCACTGGCCGGTTCCCGCCAAGAGGACTTCTTGCTGATGCGCGGCGAGCCGAGCTGGTTCCAGTCGTCCGATCCCTGCGGGCGCGGCTTCTGCAAGGACTGCGGCACGCCGCTGTTCTTCCGCACGAAGGGCTCGCCCTATATCAGCGTGACGATCGGCAGCCTCGACAAGCCGGAACTGGCCGAACCCGTCTCGCAGGATGGGGTCGAGAGCCGTGTCTCGTATTTTGCAAAGCTGTTCGACCTGCCTGAAAACCAGACGGACCGGTCGGACCTGCCAGCGGGCAATGCCGGGATCGCAGCCTCCTCGCGGCAGCATCCCGATCACGATACGGTGGCCTGGCCGCCGAAGGGAGAATGACATGACGACTGAATTGCGCGGTTTTTATCCCGAGATCGAACCCTATGAGACCGGCATGCTCGATGTCGGCGACGGGCATACCGTTTACTGGGAACGCGTTGGCACAAAAGGCGCCAAGCCTGCGGTCTTCCTGCATGGCGGACCGGGCGGTGCGTCGAGCCCTCTGCAGCGCCGGCTGTTCGATCCGGCCCTTTACGATGTGATCCTGTTCGACCAGCGCGGCTGCGGGAAATCCACGCCGCATGCCTCGCTTGAGGACAACACGACCTGGCATCTTGTCGCCGATATCGAACGCCTGCGCGAGATGATGGGCGTCGAGCAATGGCTGGTCTTCGGCGGTTCCTGGGGCTCGACGCTGGCGCTGGCCTATGCCGAGACCCATCCGGAGCACGTGTCGGAACTCGTGCTGCGTGGCATCTACACGCTGACGCGGCCTGAGCTGGACTGGTACTACCAGTTCGGTGTCTCCGAGATGTTCCCGGACAAGTGGGAGCGCTTCATTGCGCCGATCCCGGAAGAAGAGCGGCACGAGATGATGGCGGCCTATCGCCGTCGGCTGACCGGCACCGATCGGGAAGAACAATTGCGCTGCGCCATCGCCTGGAGCAATTGGGAAGGAGAGACGATCACGCTTCTGCCCAACCCCGACTATTCCGCGCATTTCGGCGAGGCCGAATTCGCGCTCGCCTTCGCCCGGATCGAGAACCACTTCTTTGTTCACGACGGCTGGATGGAAGAGGGGCAGTTGCTGCGCGATGCCCATAAGCTCGCCGACATCCCGGGCGTGATCATCCACGGCCGCTATGACATGCCCTGCCCGGCGAAATATGCCTGGGCCTTGCACAAGGCCTGGCCGAAGGCGGACTTTCACCTGATCGAGGGCGCGGGCCACGCCTATCTCGAACCTGGCATCCTCGACCAGCTGATCCGGGCAACGGATCGGTTTGCGGGGAAGAATTGAATTTGAGAATTGCCCCTCACCCTACCCTCTCCCCGCAGGCGGGGAGAGGGAGTGATGGCGGCGCCGTTTCGGCCTTCTCCCCGCTCGCGGGGAGAAGGTGCGGCAGCGCAGGCGCAACAAGTTGCGCCGGGGATGAGGGGCTCACATCAGCACGTTGCCTAAGGACCAAAGCATGACGCTTGAAAAGATCACCCTGTTCGACACGACGCTGCGCGATGGCCAGCAAACGCCGGGCGTCGACTTTTCGGTCGAGGACAAGATTGCGATCGCGACCATGCTGGACGAATTCGGCATTGATTTCGTCGAAGGCGGCTATCCTGGCGCGAACCCGACGGACACGACGTTTTTCTCCAAGAAGCGCACCCAGAAGGCCGGCTTCGTCGCGTTCGGCATGACCAAGCGCGCCGGCATCTCCGCCTCCAATGATCCGGGCCTCAGCCAGCTCATCCAGTCGAAGGCGGACGCGGTGTGTCTCGTCGCCAAGAGCTGGGACTATCATGTCAAGGTGGCGCTCGGCTGCACCAATGAGGAAAACCTCGAAAGCATCCGCGACAGCGTCAAGGCCGTGGTCGAAGCGGGCAAGCTTTCCATGGTCGATTGCGAGCACTTCTTCGATGGTTACAAGGCCAATCCGGACTATGCGATTGCCTGCGCGAAAGAGGCTTACGAGGCCGGCGCCCGCTGGGTGGTGCTCTGCGACACGAATGGCGGCACCCAGCCGCCGGAGATCCGCGACATCGTCTCGGCCGTGATCGCTGCCGGCATCCCCGGTTCGTCGCTCGGCATCCATGCGCATAACGACACCGGCCAGGCGGTCGCCAATTCGCTCGCTGCCGTCGAGGCGGGCGTGCGGCAGATCCAGGGCACGCTGAACGGGATCGGCGAGCGCTGCGGCAATGCCGATCTCGTCACGATCATCCCGACGCTCTGTCTGAAGGAAACCTATGCGTCGCGCTTCGAGACCGCGATCGACAAGGAAAAGCTCGTCGGCCTCACCCGTCTGTCGCGCGCCTTCGACGAACTCCTGAACCGCTCGCCCAACCACCAGTCTCCTTATGTCGGCGGCTCGGCCTTTGCCACCAAGGCCGGCATCCATGCCTCGGCGCTTTTGAAAGACCCGAAGACCTACGAGCATGTCGAGCCGGAAAGTGTCGGCAATTTCCGCAAGGTCATGGTGTCAGACCAGGGCGGAAAGGCGAACTTCCTCAATGAACTCAAGCGCCGCGGCATCACGGTTGCCAAGGACGATCCGAAGCTCGACACGCTGATCTCGGTGGTCAAGGAGCGCGAGGCCTCGGGCTATGCCTATGAGGGGGCCGATGCGAGCTTCGAACTGCTGGCGCTGAAGACGCTCGGCACCGTGCCGGATTTCTTCGCCGTCGAAAGCTTCCGCGTCATGGTCGAGCGCCGTTTCGACAGCCATGGTCGGCTGAAAACGGTTTCGGAAGCCGTGGTGAAGGTGCTGGTGGATGGCGAGACCGTGATGTCGGTCGCCGAGGGCGACGGTCCGGTCAACGCGCTCGACATCGCGCTTCGCAAGGATCTCGGCAAGTACCAGTCGGAAATTCTCGACCTCGAACTGGCGGACTACAAGGTGCGTATCCTGAACGGTGGCACCGAGGCGATCACCCGCGTCCTCATCGAATCCACCGATGCGACGGGTGCGCGCTGGTGGACGGTCGGTGTGTCGGAGAACATCATCGACGCCTCCTTCCAGGCCCTGATGGATTCGATTGTCTACAAGCTGATGAAGAACCGCGAACTGGCGGGCCAGATCGCCGCCGAATGAGGACGGCGATCTCTTCTCTCTAAAGCAAGAGGTGGCTGCCCGATCAGGCAGCGACCTGTTCCTCACATGACCTTGGTCGGTCGAGGCGGGTTGCGATGATCGACAGGACCAGCGCTGCCAGCGGAAATGCGGCTGCGACCAGCGGCAACAGCGTAAGCCCCGGCCCGCGCTCAATCGCGATGCCGCCAACCCAGGCGCCGATCGCGTTGCCGAGATTGAAGGCGGCAATATTGAAGCTTGATGCCAGCGCTTGGCCTGCCCCTTCCGCCTTTTGCAGGACGCGCATCTGCAAGGGGGCGACCGTTGCAAAGCCTGCCGCGCCAACAAGACCGACAAAGACGATGGTGAGGATCTTGTTGTCGAGGACCACGGTCATGGCGGCGAGCGACAGCGTCAGGACCGCCAGGGTCACCAGCACGGAGCGGTCGAGATTACGGTCGGCCAACTTGCCGCCGAGGAGATTGCCGACGATCAGACCAACCCCGAAAACCAGCAGGATCGGAGAGACGGCCGCTGCCGAGAAGCCTGTAACCTCGGTTAGAACGGGGGCGATGTAGGTGAAGACCGTAAAGACGCCGGCATAACCGAGTACGGTGATCGCCAAGCCCGCGAGGACCTGCGGGCGGGCCATGGTGGCGAGATCCGACCGCCAGTCCTGGGCTTCGGGCTTCTGCGCATCGCGCGGCAGGAAAATCGCGAGCACGACGAGAGCCACGATACCGACCAGGGCCACGGCCCAGAAGGTCGTGCGCCAGCCATATTCCTGGCCGAGCCAGGTTCCGAAGGGCACGCCGGCGATGTTGGCAACAGTCAGACCGGTGAACATCACGGCAATGGCGGATGCCCGGCGTTCCGGGGCTACCAGTCCGGTGGCGACGACCGAACCGACGCCGAAGAAGGTGCCATGGGCAAGGGCTGCAACAAGCCTTGCGGCCATCAGCATCTCGTAATTGGGCGCCAGCGCACAGGCGATATTGCCGATGGTGAAGATCACCATAAGCGCGATCAGCACCGTCTTGCGTGGCCAACGGCTGGATAAAGCGGTGAGGATCGGGGCGCCGAAGACGACACCCAGCGCATAACCGGAAATGAGCAAACCAGCTGCGGCGATCGAGACGCCGAGATCGGCACCGACGTCGATGAGGAGGCCCATGATGACGAATTCAGTGACGCCGATGCCGAAGGCACCGACGGTCAGGGCATAGAGGGCAAGAGGCATGGAGGTGCGTCCTTGTTAGAATGGGATGGACAGCAGATAGACAGCAAAGGCCTAGTGAAATAGTCTGCGATCAAGCACATCATTCATGAACTGAATTCACACTATGGCGCGACAGGACTTTAATCGATCCGGCGAAATGGAAGTTTTCGTGCAGGTGGTCGAGCAAGGCGGCTTCTCGGCTGCGGCCCGTTATTTCCGCATGACGCCCTCGGCGGTCAGCAAACTGGTAGCGCGGATGGAAACGCGGCTCGGGACACGACTGGTCAACCGCTCGACCCGCAAGCTGCTGCTAACGCCTGAAGGGCGGACTTTCTACGAGCGCTCGGTGCGGATACTCGCCGACATCGAGGAAGCGGAGCGCAGTGCTGCCAATCTCGACGATCCGCGCGGGCTGATCCGGATCAACACCAGTGCGGCCTATGGCACCCATGTTCTTGCGCCGATCCTCGCGCGCTTTCTGGACCTCTATCCGGGCATATCAGTCGAAGTCGTCCAGACAGATCTGGTGGTCGACCTTCTGGCGGAACGGGCCGATATCGCCATTCGCGCTGGCGCCATAAGCAATTCCAGCTTGGTGGCGCGAAAGCTCGGCGACACACCCCTCATCATCGTTGCCTCGCCCTCATATCTGACCCGTAACGGCGTGCCGGAAACAGCGGCCGATCTGGAAAGACACAACCGGCTGGGCTTCGGCTATGTGCGGGCGCTGCGCGAATGGCCTGCACCTCAGGGCGACAATATCGTGCAGGTTCCCGTCGCCGGACGTGTCAGCGCCAGCGATGGCGAGGCCCTCCGGCATTTTGCCATCGGCGGTGTCGGTTTGGCGCAATTGGCCCGCTTCACGGTGGCTGAGGACCTGCAGGCGGGTCGACTGGTAACTGTGCTCGACGACCCCCGCACCCGGCGCGTCGAGCCGTTCCATGCCGTCTATGTCGGCCAAGGCGGGCATCTGCCGGCGCGCATCCGCGTCATGCTCGACTTTCTTGCCCAATATGGACGTGTTTCCTGACAGACAGAATTTGCCCCTGCGCTGGCCTTATCCGCCGCAATCCCGGACGCTCCGTCTCATGCGCTCATGGCTCCGACCGGCGGTCGAGATCGGCGAGCAGGACATGTGCCCCACCCCATTGATCGCCGCATTTGAAGGATCCATCACGCAAATGCATTTGCACCGACCCCTGGGCGGGCGTATGGCCGTTTCCAAAGCATAACAAAAGTCAGGAAACACCATGGTCGATGCCTCCGTCCCTGCAGAGAACAAGGACAGCCTGAACGGCTTCCTGTTTGCCCTTTCCGCCTATTTGCTGTGGGGTTTCCTACCGATCTACATGAAGGCACTAGCGCATATTTCTCCGGCGGAGGTGATCGCGCACCGTATCCTCTGGTCGATCCCGGTCGCCGGTTTGCTGTTGCTGGTCCTCAGGCAGACCGATGAACTCAAGCAGGCGATCCGCAATCCACGCATGCTCGGAATGGCGGCGGTGACCGCGACGCTGATCAGCGTCAACTGGGGCATCTATGTCTGGGCAATCGGAGCAGGCCACGCTCTGGACACCGCGCTCGGCTATTTCGTCAACCCGCTGTTTTCTATCTTGCTCGGCGCGGTGATGCTGAAAGAAAGGCTCAAGCAAACCCAGGTCGCTGCACTCGCCCTCGTGGTCGTCGCGGTCGTCATCCTGACTGTCGAGGCCGGGCGCCTGCCGATCGTGGCGCTGGCGCTCACCTTTTCCTGGGGTTTTTACGCCTTCTTCCGCAAGACCCTGCCGATCGGACCGAACCAGGGTTTTCTCTTGGAAGTGCTGCTGCTTTCGCCGATCGCGCTCGGCTATCTCGTCTATCTGAACCTGTTCGGCGAGGGACATTTCCTCATGGGCAATGCCACTGATACGGTGCTGCTCGCCTCGGCGGGATTCGTCACGGCGGTGCCGCTTATCCTCTATGCCAATGGCGCCAAGCTGCTCCGGCTGTCGACCATCGGCATCATGCAATACATCGCGCCGTCCATGATCTTCATCACCGCGGTCTTTGTCTTCCACGAACCGTTCAGCCCGGCGAAAGCCGTTGCCTTCCCGCTGATCTGGGTGGCGCTGGTGATCTACACGCTGCCGATGCTGAAGCGCCGCTAAGGCGCTTCTTCGGTCTCAGAGTTTCGCGATGGTTTCCGGGTCGCCTTCGGGCGCTCCGGTTTCAGCCCAGCGCGCCCTAATTGCCGGCACAATGTCTTCGATGCGGTCGATCACCAGAGGGCGCACACGATGCGCCGTGTGGATGAAGCCCGACGCCGACATGTGGTCGACGAGTTCCAGCATCGGCTTCCAGAAATCGTTGACATTGGCAAAGACCATCGGCTTTTCATGACGGCCGAGCTGGCCCCAGGTCATGATCTCGACAATCTCCTCCAGCGTGCCGATGCCACCCGGCAAGGTCACGAAGGCGTCCGAACGCTCGAACATCGAATGCTTGCGCTCGTGCATGTCCTTGGTGATGATCAACTGGTTGAGCTGACCCAGCGAATGGCGCGTCGCTTCCATGTCGACAAGGAATTCGGGGATGATGCCGGCCACATGACCGCCGGCCGACAGCACGCCGGAAGCGACCGCTCCCATGATACCCTTGGTGCCGCCGCCATAAACAAGTCTGAGGCCGTTCTCGGCAAGCGACCGGCCAAAGGCGCGGCCCGCTTCCATGAAGGCAGGATCGCGTCCGGGCTGGGAGCCGCAATAAACGCAGACGGATCGAATCGGGGACTTTTCTTCGCTCATGCGGGCCAAAAAACAGCCTGTTGGCAACGAGGTCAACAAAATTGGCTGAAAACCTGAGGCAAGTCGGGCGGAATCGGGTCGCGACGCTTGTCGAAACAAGCAGTTAAGGCTAGCAATTCCAAGGGATATGGCGGCTGTTCCGCCGGGAGACTTGAGATATGAAGAACCGTGCCCTTTGGGTGGTCCTGCTTGTACTTGCGATCGTCAGCCTGCTGATGGTTTTTGTCATCATGCCACGGCTGAATCAATCCAGCGAGACTGCGCCGGCGATCAGCGCCGCGAGCGATGCGGTGAAGTCCGCAGCCGACCAGGCTGCAGCGACCGCCGAAACCGCGACGGCCAATCTCGCGGACGCTGCCGCCCAAAAGATGGACCGCTTGAAGAGCGAGGCCCTCAAGGCCGTTGATGGCATTAGCGCCCTCTTTGCCGATGGCCAGACGCCGGGCGTGGAAGCCTATAGCGCCGCAAAAACGCTGGCCCAAGGCGCCGTCGCCGCGCTCGCTGCCATCGACATTCCGGCCGGCCTGGATGCCAAGCTCGCAGAGACGATCAAGACCCTGCAGGCCGATGCGGCCCGGGCGCTCTCGCTGATCGAACAACTGCCGGACGATCCGGCAAAGGCCGCGAGCCTCGTCGCCTCTATCAAGGACGCCCTGCTCGGCCAGCCGGTCGAGACGGCTCGACAGGCTGCCGCCGATGCCAGCGCTTCCAACCTGCCGCGCTTTGATGTGCTGCGCGTAGAGCCCGATGGCTCCACTGTCATTGCCGGCAACGCGGCACCGGGCGCCAAGGTCGAAATCCTCAATAACGGCGACGTCATTTCTTCGCAGACCGTCGACGGCACCGGCGATTTTGCCGCTGTGCTCGACAATCCGCTGCCGCCCGGCGATCACGCCCTGCAAATCCGCGCCACCGGCGCCGACGGCAAGATCCTGACCTCGGAGGAAGTGGCGACCATTTCCGTTCCGGAAGGCGGCAAGGGTGAACTTCTCGCCATGGTATCGAAGCCCGGCAAGGCGAGCCGACTGATCACGCTGCCGGGCGCTGCTGATGCTGCCGCCACCGCGACACAAGCGCAGCCGCCAAGCAGCACGGCGACGGGCGCGGCTGCCGGACTGCCCGAACTGCCTACCGCATCAAGCGCGCTTGCGAACTCGGCTCCGCCAATCCCCGCAGGTGGTACTGATGTGGCGTCCACACCTGCCGCGCCGGCCGTGACCGAAACGCCGCCCGCGACCCCGAACCCGGCCATCACCGCCGCAGAAGTGCAGGTGACTGCCGTCGAAATCGAGGGCGACCGGATCTTCATCGCTGGCAAGGCGCCCGCCGGATCCACCGTACGCGGCTTTGCCGACAAGGCGGCGATTGGTGAAACCAAGACAGACGCCGGCGGCCATTTCGTCATCGACGGCACCATAGCGCTGTCGGTCGGAAGCCACATCATCGAGGTCGAACTGCTGGATACCGCCGGCAAGGTGGTTGTGCGCGCCTCGGTGCCGTTCGAACGGCCGGAAGGCGAACAGGTCTCGGTTGTCGCGCAGAGCGCCGATACGGGTGCGACCGACGCGGCACATCCCGAACTGGCTGAATTCGAGCGCCTGCGGCTTTCGCTCACCAAGGCACTGACGATCCTGGAGGGTCTTTATGCCAATGGTCAGAAGCCGGCGCTTGAACAACTGGCCGCAGCCCGCTCGGCGACCGAATTCGGCCTGCAGTCGATCATCGGCTTCCGTCCGGGGACCACTGCGTCGCCGGAGTTCACGGCCAGCGTCGCTGTTCTTGGCCCGAAGGCAAAGGACGCACTGGCGCTCCTGCAGTCGGTCAAGACCGGTGATGTCGACGGCCTGGGGGCTGTGCTGCCGAAGCTCGTCACACTGATCCGTGACCTTCTCAACCAGCCGACACCACCCTCCGCCGCGGCAGCACAGACGTCTGTATCGGCAACGCCGGCTGCGCCCGCTGCTGCAGCAACCACCGCAGATGCGACGGCGCCGAAGACCATCCAGCAGGCGCCGCTCGCCCAGAGCAACAACAGCGTGATCATCCGCCGCGGCGACACACTCTGGCAGATCTCGCGACGCGTGTACGGCCAGGGCGTTCGCTACACGACGATCTATCTCGCCAACGAGAACCAGATCCGCAATCCGGACCGGATCGCGCCGGGCCAGATCTTCACGGTGCCGAAGGATGCCCTGCCGAATGCGGAGGAAATCCACCGCAAACGTCTGCTGGGAGAACCGGTGAACTAAGCATTCACGATCCGGTCATTGTATTGGTGCAGACAAAACTCTAATTGACGGAGGCGGCGACCCGAAAGGATCGCCGCCTTTTATCTGCGCGCTGACGGGGACCCGGAATGACGGACAAGAAGAAGAAAACCGTATCGGCCGATAGCGGCAATCCGACGGAAACCCTGGTAAACCTCTGGCCCTATATGTGGCCCGCCGACCGGATGGACCTGAAGATGCGGGTGGTCTGGGCCACCGTCTTCCTGATCATTTCCAAGTTCGTGCTGATCCTCGTTCCCTACTTCTTCAAATGGGCCACGGATGCGCTGAACGGCAAGCTCGATATGGCAGGCGTTCTGCCCGCCTTCCTGCTCGGCGCCGTGGCGCTTGTCGTCTTCTACAACATTACCCGCATTGCCCAGGTCGGCCTCAACCAGCTGCGCGACGCGCTGTTTGCCAGTGTCGGACAGCATGCGGTGCGCCAGCTTGCCTACAAGACCTTCGTGCATATGCACCAGCTGTCGCTGCGCTTCCATCTGGAGCGCAAGACCGGCGGGTTGTCGCGCATCATCGAGCGCGGCACCAAGGGTATCGAGACGATCGTGCGCTTCACGATCCTCAACTCGATCCCGACCCTGATCGAATTCCTGCTGACGGCCGCCATCTTCTGGTGGACCTACGGCTTCTCCTATCTCGCCGTCACCGCTTTCACCGTCTGGGCCTATATCTGGTTCACCATCCGGGCGTCGGACTGGCGCATCGGCATTCGCCGGGCGATGAACGACAGCGACACGGATGCCAATACCAAGGCGATCGATTCGCTTCTCAACTTCGAGACGGTCAAATATTTCGGCAACGAGGAGATGGAAGCCAAGCGCTTCGACGCCTCGATGGCGCGGTATGAAAAGTCGGCCACCCAGGTCTGGACCTCGCTCGGCTGGCTAAACTTCGGCCAGGGCGTGATCTTCGGCGTCGGCACGGCCGTGATCATGGTGATGTCGGCGCTGGCCGTGCAGCGTGGCGACCAGACGATCGGCGACTTCGTCTTCGTCAATGCTCTCCTGATGCAGCTCTCCGTGCCGCTCAACTTCATCGGTTTCGTCTACCGCGAAATCCGTCAGGGCCTGACCGACATCGAACAGATGTTCGACCTTCTGGAAGTCCAGGCCGAGGTCGTGGACAAGCCGGATGCGACGGCGCTGTCGATCGACAAGGGCGCCATCGCCTTCAAGGACGTGCATTTCCACTACGATCCCGACCGGCCGATCCTGAAGGGCGTCTCCTTCGAGGTGCCGGCCGGCAAGACGGTCGCGGTCGTCGGCCCATCGGGTGCCGGCAAGTCGACGATCTCCCGCCTGCTCTACCGCTTCTACGACGTGCAGCAGGGGGCGATCACCATCGACGGCCAGGATGTGCGGGACGTGACGCAAAAGTCGCTGCGTGCCGTCATCGGCATGGTGCCGCAGGACACGGTGCTGTTCAACGACACCATCGCCTACAACATTCGCTATGGCCGGCCGGCCGCCTCCGATGCCGAGATCGAGCAGGCCACCGAAGTGGCGCAGATCGCCCGTTTCATCAAGGAACTGCCCGAAGGCTACAACACCAAGGTCGGCGAGCGTGGCTTGAAGCTTTCCGGTGGCGAAAAGCAGCGCGTGGCAATCGCCCGCACGGTGCTGAAGGCCCCGCCGATTCTGATCCTGGACGAAGCGACATCGGCGCTCGACACGACGACCGAACACGAGATCCAGTCAGCGCTCGACGTGGTGTCGAAGAACCGCACGACGCTGGTCATCGCGCACCGGCTGTCGACCGTCGTCAATGCCGACGAGATAATCGTGCTGAAGGGTGGTGAGATTGCCGAGCGCGGCAGCCATGCCGTGCTGCTGGAGCAGAACGGCCTCTATGCCTCGATGTGGAGCCGCCAGCGTGAGGCGACCCAGGCCGAGGAACGGCTGCGGCAGGTGCGCGAGAGCGACGAACTCGGCGTTGTGGTCCGGCGGGCGCCCGCGGTCTGACCGAGTTCAGTCGGCAAGACAAAGCCGGTTGCGGCCATCGCGCTTGGCCCGGTAAAGCGCGATGTCGGCCCGGCGCAGGGCCTGGTCGATGCTTTCCTCGGACGGCTTAAAGTAGGCGAGACCGACGCTGATCGTGCCGGCGGCACCCGCACCGGTCTGGACCTGGCAATAGCGGGCAATGTCGTGACGTGCCACTTCCAGCCTGTCGCGGGCGCCGGAGACAGCCTGGCTGGTGAAAAAGGCGAAGAACTCCTCGCCGCCAGCGCGCGCAACCAGCATGCCTTCCGATTCCTGAGCGCGGAGCGTGTCGACGATCGAGCACAGGGTCACATCCCCTTCCGCATGCCCAAGCTCGTCATTGATCGACTTGAAATTGTCGATGTCGACGACCGCCACGGCCAGCACATCCTCTGACCCTGCAGCCGCGATTTCAGCAGAAGCCACCTGGAAGAACTTGCGGCGATTGACGGCATTGGTCAGCGGATCGCGCTCGGCGGCGTCGGTCAGCCGCGCCTCCAGTTGCTTGCGCTCCGTGATGTCGATCACCACGCCGGCCAGGCCGCGGATACCGTCCTTGCCGGACTTAAGGCACGCCTTGTGAACCATGATGTGGCGCATGCTGGCGTCGGGCAGGCAGACATCCGTTTCCGAACGCATCACCCCACCCTGACGCAACAGCTGCAGATCGGAGGCATGATATGCTTCGACCGAGTCCGGCGGCAGAAAATCTTGCAAACGCTTGCCAAGAATCCGGTCGGTGCTGACACCGAGGAAGGCACCAAAGGCCGCGTTGCAAACAAGATAACGCCCCTCGGCATCCTTGACGTAGATCGGGGTCGGCAAATGGTCGAGGCCATGCTGCCAGATGTCCAGCTTTTCCTGCATGTCGAGCCGCCACGCCTCGTCGCGGTGCCGCAGTTCGAGATGACGCTTGGCCCGCATAAGACAGGGGACGAGTTGTCGCAGGTCCTGCTCGGACAGGATGTCGTCAGCACCGGCATCGAAGAGATCAGCCTGCAAAGCCGGGTCTGCCACCGCAGGTGTAACGGCTACGAGATAGACCATATCCTGGTGAAGGTTGCGCAGCTCCGTCACCTCCCGGCCGCGCGAGGGCTGCTCAATGGCCACGAAACAGACCGCTCCGGGCGCAAGGGCTGCGGGATCGAAGATCGATACGGCATTCAAAGCGTTCAGCAGAACGGGACCGGGTCGACCCGACGCCGAAAACCAGCACAAGCCTTCGGCAGGGGCAGCGTCTGGACGCAGGTCGGTCTTGAAAGCAGGTTGCAAGTCACATTCCCTCGTGCGGAGACGGTGTGTCCCCATAGCCATGATAGCTACCCCTTTTTTAGGGTGTAATTATTTACAGAATCTCGCCAGCGTCGATTCAATTGGATCTTTTTTGGACGTCCCACCACGACGGTTTGGAGCGCCGCCCACCGTGGTTCATTTTAAGCCCGGCATTGCCCCTGTCGATCTTTCGCGGTAGTCACGGGCAACCCCTTTTTGAAAGATCGAGGAATTCATGGATCTCTTGGAAACCATACGCAAGACGATCGTGCCGGTGCACAAGGAAGGCTATGTCTTCATCGCGGCCTTCTTCGTCGCGTCGCTGGTGCTCGGCTGGCTCTGGGACCCGTTGTTCTGGATCGGCCTGATCCTGACACTGTGGTGCGCCTATTTCTTCCGGGATCCGGAACGCGTTACGCCGCAGGACGAGGACCTGGTGATCAGCCCCGCCGATGGCCGTGTCTCGTCGGTGCAGATGAGCGTGCCGCCGGAAGAACTGCAGCTCGGCCATGAACCGATGCTGCGCATCACCGTGTTCATGAACGTGTTCAACTGCCATGTGAACCGCGCGCCGATACGCGGCCGCGTGACGACGATCGCCTACAAGGAAGGCGAATTCCTGAACGCCGAACTCGACAAGGCGAGCACGGACAATGAGCGCAACGGTCTCGTGATCGAAACCCGCCACGGCGCAATCGGCGTCGTGCAGATCGCCGGCCTTGTCGCCCGCCGCATCATCTGCTGGACCAATCCGAATGAAGCCCTGGATGCCGGCGAGCGCTTCGGCCTCATTCGTTTCGGTTCACGCCTTGACGTCTTCCTGCCGGCCGGTGCGGAACCGCGCGTCTCGCTCGGACAGACGGCGATTGCCGGTGAAACCGTGCTTGCCGAGTTCGGCTCGACCAAGGGGCCGGTCATCAGCCGTCGCAGCTAGGGAAAGGCGAGATGGACACTCCAAACAGCACGCCTGAGAACCGAAACACCCCAGCGGTGGACGTGAATGCGCGTGGGCCGCGACTGCGGGAAATTCCGCTGCGCCTCGTCATCCCCAACCTAATCACGGTACTGGCGATCTGCGCAGGGCTCACCGGCATCCGTCTGGCTTTCGAGGGCCGCTACGAACTCGCCGTTTCCATGGTGCTGCTGGCAGCCTTTCTTGACGGCATCGACGGGCGGATCGCCCGGATGATGAAGGCGACGTCGAAATTCGGCGCGCAGATGGATTCACTCGCCGATATCATCAATTTCGGCGTGGCCCCTGCCCTGGTACTCTATGTCTACGTGCTCGACCAGGCCCGTTCGCTCGGCTGGATCGCGGCGCTGATCTACACGATCGCAGCCGGCTTGCGTCTTGCCCGTTTCAACGTCATGGCCGAGCGGGAGAACAAGGCGCCCTGGCAGTCGGAATTCTTTGTTGGCGTGCCGGCCCCGGCCGGTGCAGCCCTGGTGTTGCTGCCAGTCTATATCGGCTTCCTGAATGTCGAGATGACGCTCCCCTTTGCCTATGCGAGCACGGGCTACACGATCGTGATCGCGTATCTGCTGGTCAGCCGGTTGCCGGTCTGGTCGGGCAAGTCGGAAACCAGCCACATCCGCCGCGATCTGGTCTTCCCGATGATCCTCGGTGTCGTGCTCTATGTCGCTCTGTTGATGAGCTTCACCTGGCAGGTGCTGGTGGTGACGGTGGTCCTCTATCTCTGCTCGCTGCCGCTCGGCGCGCGCAACTGGCACAAGCGCTACGGCACGCTGACGATCGGCGAAGAGAGCGCGGAAAAAGGCCTTTCGGAAATCGACCGCGGCGTCTGAGCTGCTCTAAAGTTAATAAAGTATAAAAAAATCCAGCCCCGCCAGGCCCTTAAGCTTGCGCGGGGCTCTCTTTTTATTACTCTTTTCTTGAAAATTGACTTGAGTCACAGACTCGGCCACGCTTTTGTCATGTTCTCCGCAGAGAGAGCCGCACAACAAAATACCGGGTCAGGAATCATCCAGAGGACTATGACAATGTCGAACACAAACGAAACCGAGCAGCAGAAGCCGGCAAACCAGAATCTCGCCGCCAACTATCGACCGCTGGCCCTCAAGGCCGTCGTGGCAGCGGCGCTGATGCTCAAGCGCAAGCCGGCCCCCAAGGTCGCCTGAGCGCATCGCCTGTCTTTAGAATAGGCTCATCTGTCCGTCGCCGGGCTTCGGTTCGGCGGGCTTTTGGGTTTTTGCACGCGGCACGACCGGGGTCTGCAATTCCGGGCCGACATTGGCGACCTTGTTGACGAGGTCTGACACCGGGATTGCCTCGAACAGATCTTCCGCCGCCGGCTTCATCAGATCTGCGACGTCGCGCGGCTCGCCGCTGCGGCAATCGAGCCAGCGGGTAAAGTCTTCCGGCGCGATCACCACCGGCATGCGGTCGTGGATGGCGCTGATCGTCCTGTTGGCGCCCACCGTCAGGATGCAGCCTGTATCGAGCTCCGCCCCATCCGTCGACATATAGGTTTCCATCAGCCCACCGAAACAGACCACGCCGCCTTTGCGCGGGCGAATCCAGTAGGCCTGGGACTTTTCACCGCTCTCCTTCGACGGCCTGTGCCATTCATAGAAGCCGGAGGTCGGCACCAGGATTCGGCGATGGCGCATGGCCGCGCGGAAGGACGCCTTCTCGATCGCGGTTTCCGAGCGAGCGTTGATCAGCAGGGTAAACTCCGCCGGATCCTTCACCCAGGAGGGAATCAGTCCCCAGCGGACGAGAAGCGCCAGCCGATCCGGTCGGTTGCTGCCGGGCTCTGTCGGGGGACCCGCCACCACCACGAGGATCGGTTGCGTCGGGGCAATGTTGTAGCGCGCCGGAAAACCTTCCAGTTCCATCAGGCCGAGAATTTCGCGCACCTCTTCGGGGCTCGCGGTCAAAGCGAAACGTCCGCACATTCCCCAGTCATTGCAGCCCCATGGGCGAGGGTCAAGCTTCGCTCCGGCTTGCGGGCGCAGTCAAAAGCCGCGATATTCGCCCGCGGAGCTGCTTCGTTTTGCTGCCGCACCACCACCGGAGCCCTGCCGCATGAGCCAACCCCGCCTCGCCTCTTCTGCCATTGTCGAAAAGGCCGGACGCTTCCTGCTCGTACGTCGCGGCAATCCGCCGGCGGCTGATCTCTATGCCTTTCCCGGCGGGCGGGCGGAGCCCGGCGAAACGCCGTCAGAGACGGCGCTGCGCGAACTGGAGGAAGAGACGGGCGTGGTCGGGCGCAATCCGCGGCTGTTTGAAACCTATGAATTGCTGCCGGAAGCGGGCGTTGCCGGCAGCCATTATCTGTTGTCGGTTTTCCGTGTGGACGCGGATGCCGACAGCGTGGCCTTAGCGCGCAGCGATGCCGTCGATGCCGGCTGGTTCCTGCCGGAGGAGATCGAAAACCTTCCCGTGCCCCCCAGCGTGCGCGACTGCGTCTTGAAGCTCGTCGCTTCTTCCACCGGCGGCGGGAGAGGCTGACATGGCGCATCTCGTCAAAGGTCAAAGCGCTCTTCTTGTCATTGCCCTGCTCATCTGCGCGGGCGCCAAGGCCCAGGGCGAAAGCGTCGTGCAGGTGTCACCGCCTGCCGAAACGGAAAAGCCGACACCCTATGACGACAGGCTCGGACGGCTTTCCGAAATCACCGGTGCCGTCCATTATCTGCGCAATCTGTGCAATGCCACGGGCGAGCCGGAATGGCGGCAATCTCTGCAAGCCCTGCTGGACGCCGAGACTCAAAACGAACCCAAGCGAAAGGCGCGACTAACCGCCGCCTACAACCGGGGATACCGATCTTTTGCCGCAGTCTATACCTCTTGCACGGCCGCCGCAGTTCGTGCAGAGGAGAATTACCGTAACGAAGGCGCAACACTCGCCACAGAAATTACCGCCCGTTATGGAAATTAACGATTAATTCACCTCTTTTGGCCTCACCCCGTGTCGTTTTGGCAAAAGGCTGATACGGTCGTTAAGACCTGAGTAAGAGTGCTTCGAGGAATGCCGATGGAACCGCGCCGCAACGAGATCGACGACATGATCGTTCACGAAAAGATGCAGGCCGCCCTCGAATACCAGAACGAGGCCTGGGCCGACGGCATGGCCGACGGGATCGAACCCGAGATCATCGCCGATGCCGCCTTTGCGCTGGCGATGCGCGAAACCATTCGTATCCATGGCGAACACGGTGCCGAGGCGATCCTCGACGCACTCAAGACCCGTCTCTTGGCCGGCGAATTCTCGCCCGAGCGCCGGGTCCAGTAGACACTACGGCAGAGGCACAGAATGACGATTTCTTCGCGGGTCAGGCTCCTTTGCTTGACAGGCGCGCTGGCATTATCGGTCACCAGCCTTCCGCTTTCCTGGCCGAGCCCGGCCCATGCCCTATCCGACATCAAGGACATCACGCCCGCCACGCCGGAGGACGCACCTGGTCTGCCGCCCGATCCGGCGCCATCGGAGGATGGCGGCGTGACCGACGATTCGCTTCCGGTCATTCCGGACCCCGACCCGCTGATCAAGACACCTGGGACGGAAGACGCAGGCTCGACCACGCCCGAGGAACCCGCGCCAGAGGTTCTCTACGATCTCAACAAGGCCCCGGAACCGGTGCGCCGCATGCGCCAGCTGATCATGGATGCAGCCGCATCCGGCGATATCCAGGCCTTGAAGCCACTGCTGGATGTCGGCCCCAACCAGACCCAGGTGCCTTTGCAGACACCCGATCAGGATCCGATCGTTGCTCTCAAGGGCTTGTCTGGAGACGATGAAGGCCAGGAAATTCTGGCGATCCTGCTGGATGTGCTTTCCGCTGGCTACGTCGAACTCGACAAGGGCACGCCGGACGAGGCCTATGTCTGGCCCTATTTTGCCGGCAAGTCGCTGACGCTGCTGACACCACGGGAGAAGGTCGAACTGCTGCGCATCGTCACGGCCGGCGACGTCGCCGAAATGCAGGAACAGGGCAACTACAATTTCTTCCGGGTCGGCATCAGCCCGGACGGCAAGTGGAAATTCTTCGCCGTCGGTGACTGACGTTGATCGTCAAACTGTGGGCTGTGACGCCGTGCGCTTGTCGGTTAGACTTCATCCACTTAAGTCTGCCGCCAGCGCAACATCACGGTGATCCTCATGCCTTCAGCCTTCCTGCCTGACCGAGCTTTCGTCCATGTCGGCGGCGCGGATGCAGAACACTTCCTGCAGAACCTGATCACCACCGATCTCGGCAGCCTGGTTGCCGGCGAAGCGCGCCCCGGGGCGCTTTTGACGCCGCAGGGCAAGATCCTGTTCGACTTCCTGATCTGGCGTGACGGCGACGGCTTCGTGCTCGAAACGACAGCGGAGCAGCGGGAGGCCCTCACCCGTCGACTGACCATGTACAAGCTTCGTGCGGCCGTGGACCTGAAGGAAGGCCAGGAGCTTGGCGCCACCGTCACCTGGGGCAGCGAAGACGAGACCGGCATTCTCGACCATCGCTTCGCGCTTGCCGGAGCCCCGGTCCGCCGGATCGCCGGAAAGGTCGGCGAGCCCGGTGATGCTTCGGCCTATGCGGCGCTGCGCATTCTGAACGGTATCGTCGAATCGGGTGCCGACTACGCGTTGCAGGACGCCTTTCCGCATGATGTGCTGTTCGACAAAACCGGTGGCGCCTCCTTCCGCAAGGGCTGTTATGTCGGCCAGGAAGTGGTGTCGCGCATGCAGCACCGCGCGACGGCCCGGCGGCGTGTGGTCATCGTGTCCGCCGAGCAGTCTTTGCCGGAACCCGGCACGGAGATCACCGTCGACGGCAAGACGATCGGCACACTTGGTACCGTGGCCGGCACGCGTGGGCTTGCGATCCTGCGCATCGACAAGGCCGGCGAAGCCATGACCAAAGGCACCGCCGTGCTGGCGGGCGACGTGCCGCTGACGCTCACTTTGCCCGCCTGGAGCGGCCTCGCCTTCCCGTCGGATGCAGCAGAGGACGCCTAAGGGATGATCGAGACCGCAACAATTACGGGACGCGCGTGGCAGCGGATGTTGTCCGGCCGCCGACTCGATCTGCTCGACCCTTCGCCGCTCGACGTCGAAATCTCCGATATCGCCCATGGTCTGGCCCGCGTTGCGCGTTGGAACGGGCAGACGTCCGGCGACCACGCCTTTTCGGTTGCCCAGCACAGCCTGATCGTCGAAGACATCTTTCGTCGGTCCAACCCCAAGGCGAGCGCCGACGATTTGATGGTGGCGCTTTTGCATGACGGGCCGGAATATGTCATCGGCGACATGATCTCGCCGTTCAAGGCGGTGGTGGGCGGCGGCTACAAGGTGGTGGAGAAGCGGCTGGAAGCGGCGATCCATCTGCGCTTCGGCCTTCCCGCCCATCCGAAGGCGGCGCTCAAGGACCTGATCAAGAAGGCCGACATGATCTCCGCCTATTTCGAGGCAACCGTGCTTGCCGGCTTCGCCGAGGCGGAAGCCAGAAAGTTCTTCGGCCAGCCCAAGGGTTTTGCCCGGGACACGATCCTGATCGAGCCGCTGCCGGCCTACCAGGCCCAGGCGAAATTCCTTGAACGCTTCGAGGCAATCGAATCCGAACGACAATCGGCGAACTGGGATCTGCGATGACCGCAATCGTCGTTGCCCCCCTTGCCCGCATCGCGGAAATGGCCGTTCGCCACAAGGCGTGCGAGATGATCAGCCTGCTTGCCGCCAATCAGGATTTTCACCGTCCTGCCGTCATCAAGGCCGAGCGGCATCTGAAGCTCGGGATGAACGACATTACCTTTGCCGGGACCGGTGACCTGATCGCGCCACAGGAGGTGCATGTGGCCGAGATCATCGCCTTTGCTCGCAGTTGGGATCGGTCCGCACCACTTCTCGTGCATTGCTGGATGGGCGTCTCCCGCTCCCCGGCGGCCGCGATGATTGCAAGCCTTGCCGTCTTCTCCGAAGATGACGATGAGGCGCTGGCGCGGCGTTTGCGGGACGCCTCGCCGCATGCGACGCCCAACATGCGCCTGGTCGAAATCGGCGACACCATGCTCGGCCGCCAGGGGCGTTTCGTCCGTGCCGTGAAAGCACTCGGCCGGGGCGCCGATGCCGACGGCAACAAGCCTTTTGTGTTGCCTCTGCCCATACCCGACGCGGACGAATCATGAGTGCGGTGGCCGGTATCGAAATCGGCCTTAACGCCGCGATCGTCGCCATCGCCGAAGGCCAGCCGCGCCTGCTCGTGGTTCCGGCCGACAAAGGCGCGCTCGATGCCCTGCCCTTCGGTCCCTTTGATCCGACCCGGCACCGGACCATGGAAATGTCGCTGCGCCAGACCGTCGAGGCGCAGACGGCCCTGCAACTCGGCTATATCGAACAGCTCTACACCTTCGGTGATCGCGGACGCCACGCCATGCCCGGCGACAGCGGGCCGCATGTCGTCTCAGTGGGCTATCTCGCGCTGACCCGGCTGGAAGCCGAGGGGGCTGCGCGACTTGAGACATCCGGCGCTGCCTGGCGCGACTGGTATGGCTTTCTCCCCTGGGAGGACTGGCGACAGGGCCGGCCGGCCCTGATCGACAAGGCGATCCTGCCCGCGCTCAGCGCCTGGGCGGACGAGCGGGTTGACGGCCAAGGACAGGGACCTGCAATTTCACGGCGCTCACGGCTGAAACTCGCCTTTGGCCTCGACGATTTCCCCTTCGACGAGGAGCGCGTGCTTGATCGCTACGAGTTGCTCTACGAGGCTGGCCTGCTGGACGAAGCCGTGTCGGATGGGCGCCTCCCCCACCGCCGGGTGATCATGTCACTCGGCCGGCCGATGCGGCATGATCACCGACGGATTGCGGCGACCGCGCTGGCGCGGCTGCGCAGCAAGATCAAGTACCGCCCCGTGGTCTTCGAACTGATGCCTCCGGATTTCACCCTGACCGCCCTGCAGGCGACCGTCGAGGCGATCTCGGGGCGCCATCTGCACAAACAGAATTTCCGCCGTCTGGTCGAAGGGGCCGAACTTGTCGAGGCAACCGGCGCGACAGAGGCCGCGACCGGCGGGCGACCGGCCGCCCTCTTCCGCTTCCGCCGGCAGATTCTCGAAGAACGGCCGGTCCCCGGCCTGAAACTCGGCAGCCGCAGCACCGGTTGACCAAGGCCGCCTGCGCCCCATCTAGCCCGTGACATCAACCATACGGGACACATGGCATGGAGCATCAGGCAAGCGAAGTCATTCTGGCATCACAGGCGGCTCTCGCCCAGGCAAGCCGGCTTGCGGTCGACTATTCCTTCTCCATTCTCGGCGCCTTGCTGCTGCTTGCTGTCGGCTGGTGGCTGTCGGGACTGCTCAGCCGCTGGACGCATGCCGGGCTCCTGCGCCTGCGCGGTTTTGACGAAACGCTGGCCCGGTTCTTCTCGAACGTTGTGCGTTACGCGGCCCTGATCATCGTCTTCGTCACGGCGCTTGGCCAGTTTGGCGTGCAGACCGCCTCGATCATTGCCGCCCTCGGCGCCGCCGGCCTGGCGATCGGCTTGGCGCTGCAGGGCACATTGCAGAACATCGCGGCCGGCATCATGCTGCTCGTGCTCAGGCCATTTCGGGTCGGCGAATATATCGAGACCGGGGCCATCACCGGTACCATCGTCGAAATCGGTCTCTTTGCGACGGAGCTGCGCACACCGGACGGGCTTTACCGTCTCGCCCCCAACTCCATCCTGTGGAACGTGCCGATCACCAATTTCAGCCGCCATCCGACGCGGCGGGCCGAACTGAAGATCACCATCGACAATTCCGACAAGATCGATGCGGCCGAGACCATCCTGCGCGATCAGGCGAATGCCGATCCGCGCGTGCTCGCCGAGCCGGCAGTTTCGACCCATGTCGAGCAATTGGCCGGCAGCGGCGTGGTTCTGACGCTCTGGTACTGGACCAAGGCCGGTGACTTCGGGAGAACGTCGCAGGATCTGATGAAGATGGTGAAGACCACCCTCGACCGGAACGGGATTACCCGGGCGCCAGCTTGACGCCTGTCGCTCGGACCTCCGGCCAGGCCAGGGGATGGCTATCCCGGAGGCCACAGCAGATAAAAAACGCAGGCTGCCGCCACAGCCTGCGTTCAAAATCCAGTCCGGTCTTTGTCAGACCAGCAGGATTATGCCGTGGTCGCTTCGGATCCGTTCTCGCGATAGGCGTCGATGACGCGTTCCATCTCGGCGAGAATGTCGAAGATGCTGACCGTATCGTCAGTCGATGTGCCATCGCTGCCCAGATGCGCCGGCTGAGGCGCCTGCGAGAACCCCGCAGCGAATGATTCTTCGGTGAGGAAGCCGGACTTTTCCTTGTCGAGTTCGGCAAAGCGGGCGGTCGCCTCTTCTTCGCTGAGTTCCTCCGGTCGGGCAGAGACGAATTCGTCCTGGGTGATCTTGCCGTCGCCGTCCGCATCGATTGCACTGAAGAGGTCGCGGGCATCGCGCGACTGCTCGCCTTCGGCCTGCGACGCCGATGATGCCTGTAGCAGCATGGAGATCATGCTGCTCTGCACTTGAGACTGGGCACCGGTCGCCGCATTGTCGCTGGAGACCGTCGGATCCTGCGTGCGGCCGGATTTCGCCGCCTCCAGTTCTTCGCTGCTGATGATGCCGTCACCGTTGGTGTCCAGGCTGGAAATGGAAACGCGCCCGGCCGCGTCGCTTCCCGATGATGAAATGATGCTCGTCATAAAAGCCCCCGACGATAACTGAAATAGCCCTATTCGCCGTACGCTCAACTCCACCGGGAACGCATTTTGGGGTAAGGGATTCGCAAAAAGTGGTCAAAACTATTAATCATGGGTGATAACTATCGAAGGATTGACTTATATATGGTCAAGGCCATGAGAAACTTGCAGAAGTTCTGAATCATAGCGCCCGTTCCTGCGATGCGTCGCAGCAATGCAAGCAAAGTTTTTGACACTGTCAGACCAAACTTGAGTCTAATCCAATATCCATTGTCGGGGCGGCCATGGTGATCTTGGATGTCGAGATGTAATCCACCCCGGTCTCTGCGATCGCACGGATGGTGTCCAGCGTGACGTTGCCCGATGCTTCGATGATGACCCGGGCGCGGGCAGCGACATAGGCTTCGGGCGTCTGGGCATGAAACAGGCGGTTGATATCGACCGCTTCCGCAAGACGCTCCGGACCCATATTGTCGAGCAGGATGACATCCGGGCCGGCCTCCAGCGCCTGGCGCATCTGATCCAGGCTGTCGACCTCGACTTCGACCTTCACCAGATGGCCGGCATAGGCGCGGGCTGCGGCAACTGCGGCGCCGACACCGCCCGCGACTGCGATATGATTGTCCTTGATCAGGATCGCATCATCGAGACCGTAGCGATGGTTGGACCCGCCGCCGAGGCGCACTGCATATTTCTCCACCGCCCGCAGGCCGGGCAAGGTCTTGCGCGTGCAGGTGACGCGGGCCTTGGTGTGGGCAATCGCATCCGTGAAACGGGCCGTATAGCTCGCGACACCGGAGAGGTGCATGAGGAAATTGAGCGCCACGCGCTCCGCAGAGAGAACACCGCGCGCGGCGCCGTCGACCCGGGCCAGCGGCCGGCCGGGCACGACACGGTCTCCATCGGCAAGCAATGCCTCAAAGCGGATGGTTGGATCGACCAGCCGGAAAGCGGTTTCGGCCAGCACCAGGCCCGCGACGATACCCTGCTCGCGGCTATTGATCGTCATCCGCGCGGTCTTCTCCGGCCCGATCGTCGCATAGGTGGTGATGTCACCGGCCCGTCCAAGGTCCTCGAGCAGGGCACCCCGCACCAGATCCTCGATCATCAGCGTCGACAGTTGCGGGCGAAAACGTTCTGTTCTTGTCGTGCTCATGGTCTTGTCCTTTCCGGTCAGCCGGTGATCTCGGCTGCGATACGGTCTGCCTCGCGCAGTGTCAGGTAGGTGCGGTGGTGCCAGGCTTGATCCGTTGCGGGATAATCCGAACGCATCTGCGCGCCCCGGCTTTCCTGCCGCTTGAGGGCACCGACTGCGATGAGCCTTGCGGTCGCCGTGATGTTGGAGAAACGCACGCGCGGGCGCGCACGCTCCAGGCGAGCGACTTCGCGGATCAGCGTCTTCAACCCACCCTCGTTGCGGATCACGCCGGCATGGAGGCTCATGAGGCGGCGCAGTTCCTTCAGTTCGACACTGTCTTCGAGTGTCACGAGATCGTCGTTCTCGCCTGCGGTTTTCGGCCATTCGAAGAGCTTTGATTCCGGCAGCATGCCCTTGATGCTGTTGGCGATGCGGCATGCAAAAACGACGGCTTCGAGCAGCGAATTGGAGGCGAGTCGATTGGCGCCGTGCACGCCGCTGGATGTTACCTCGCCTGCAGCCCAGAGGCCATCGAGCGAGGTGCGGCCGTCGGCGTCCACGGCGACGCCGCCCATGTGGTAATGCACCGCCGGTACGACCGGGATCGGCTGTGTGGCCGGATCAATGCCGGCTGCGATGCAGGAGGCATGGACCGTCGGGAAATGCTCGGCGAAGTGTTCGCCAATCGCCTTAGTGCAGTCCAGAAACGCGCCCCGACCCGCGGCAACTTCGGCAAAGACGCCGCGCGCGACGATGTCTCTCGGTGCGAGTTCCGCATCCGGGTGCAGGTCGGTCATGAAGCGATGGCCGGCGCTGTTGACGAGGATTGCGCCATCGCCGCGCAGAGCTTCGGTCGCAAGCGGGGCCGGATCCTGCCCGATGTCGATCGCGGTCGGGTGGAACTGGACGAATTCGGGATCGGCGATCACCGCACCCGCCCGCGCCGCCATGCCGAGACCGGTGCCGCGCGCTTCCGCCGGATTGGTGGTCACGGCATAGAGATGGCCGACACCGCCGGAGCAGAGCACCACGGCACGCGCCGGAAAGGCGACCCGCGCCGTCGACTGCCCGGCATCGGGCCGTGCGATGACGCCGGAGACAAAGCGTCCCTCGGCGATCAGTTCCTCGACGACATAACCTTCCATGACCCGGATCGACGGCGTGCGGCGCACCGCTGCGATCAGGGCTTCCATGATGGCGCCACCCGCGCGGTCCCCCGCGACCCGCACGATGCGGCGTTCCGAATGGGCCGCCTCGCGCGACAGGAGCAGATGGCCTTCGAGATCGCGGTCGAAGGGCACGCCATAGGCGAGCAGATCATGAATGCGATCCGGCCCTTCCGAGATCATCAACCGGGCGATCTTTTCCTCGACCAGACCAGCACCGGCTGCGACCGTATCGGCCAGGTGTTTGTCAAAGCTGTCGCCGGGGCTCATGGCAGCCGCGATGCCGCCTTGCGCCCAGGCCGAGGACGCGCCCTGCCCGATCGGTGCTGCGGCAAGCACGGTCACGGGGCGCGGCGCGAGTTTCAGCGCGCAGAAGAGACCGGCCAGCCCGCCACCGACAATGACGATGTCGTCGATGCCCTGCCAGGACTGCGGGCGGATGGAGTCAAGATTGGTCGGCATTCAGCCCTCCCCGGCTGGCAGCACTGCCTCAGTTCTTCAGATGGATCATCCGCTCGACCGCTAGCCTTGCGCGACCGGCAATCGCCGGATCGACCGTCACTTCCTCGGTCATGAAGAGCAGGCTGTCGAGGATCTTCGGCAGGGTGATGCGCTTCATGTGCGGACAGAGATTGCAGGGTTTGACGAAATCGACGTCGGGGACTTCGACCTGGATATTGGAGGCCATGGAGCATTCGGTGACCAGCAGCACACGCTGCGGCCGCTTCGTCTTGACGTAGTCGATCATGCCCTTGGTCGAGCCGGCATAATCGGAGACGGCGAGCACACTCGGATGGCATTCGGGATGGGCGACGATCTCGATCCTTGGATCAGCCCGCTTGTATTCCAAGAGTTCGTCGGCGGTGAAGCGCTCGTGGACCTCGCAGTGGCCCTTCCAGGTGAGGATCTTCTTCGTCGTCTGGTTGGCGACGTTCATCGCCAGATATTCGTCGGGGATACAGAGAACCGTGTCGCTGGCAAAACTGTTGACCACGTCGACGGCGTTCGCCGAGGTGCAGCAGATATCGGTTTCGGCCTTCACGTCGGCGGAGGTGTTCACATAGGTCACGACCGGCACGCCGGGATAACGCTCGCGCAGCAGCCGGACATCGGCACCGGTGATCGATTCCGACAGCGAGCAGCCCGCGCGGCCGTCGGGGATCAGCACCGTCTTGTGCGGATTGAGCAGTTTCGAGGTCTCGGCCATGAAGTGCACGCCGCATTGCACGATGATCTCGGCATCGACGCTGACGGCATCGCGGGCGAGCTGCAGCGAATCGCCCTTGATGTCGGCGACGCAGTGAAAGATCTCCGGCGTCTGATAGTTATGCGCCAGAATGACGGCGCCGCGCTCCTTCTTCAGCCGGTTGATCGCATGGATATAGGGCGCAAAGACTGGCCATTCGATTTCCGGGATGAAGTCGCGGACACGCTCGTAAAGATGCGCCGTCTCCCTGGCGACAGCGGGCGTGTAGCTCAGGTCCGGACGTTCCCAGACGCCGAAACGTTCTGCCGCAGTTCGCGTCGAAACACCGGTGACCGAGTGCTTTTGCGCTTCCATGGCGACCTCCTCCCCGATTTATGCTCACAGTGAGCATAATAAGAGCCAAAGAAAACCGGCGGTTGCCGGTGGACAGGATTTAGAAAGTTTCGGCATCGATTGCAAGGCCGATGGTGCGCGCGCCTTAGGGACCCCGACATCCATCACCCGTGACGCAGCGCGCTTTCCCTTACAGTAAAAAGCATTAGGGTGATGGAACATAGTGTTTGACGCTTGAGAGGTCCGATGTTCGAAATCCTGCCGCTGATCCTGATCGGTGTGCTCTTTGTCAGCCTGCGTGGCTCGGCAAAGCGCATCGATCGCCTGGAACGCGACCTTGGAGCAGTGCGCGAGCAACTGCTGCGGCTGGGCGAAGGCGGCGCAGGAAAACCGGTCCCGCTCGACACGGCTCCCGCCGCAATCACGCAGGCGCCATTGCCCACGGAGCTGGCCGCGTCCGCCGAGGCAGACGTGGTCGAGACGGCAGGCGATGCGATCCCTGCCCCGCAAGCGCCGTCGTCCGACGAGACGCCAGCGCTCGCTGCGCGGACGGTATTGGACGAAACGATCTCGCTACCACCGACACAATCGAATGCCGGCCCGGCGGAGAGCTTGGAAAACCTGCTCGGCGCCCGTTGGGCGGTCTGGGCCGGCGGCCTGGCGCTGGCGCTCGGCGGCGTCTTCCTCGTGCGCTATTCGATCGAAAGCGGGTTGCTCGGTCCCGGCGTCCGGCTTTCGCTCGCGGCACTTTTTGGTCTGCTCTTGATGGCCGCCGGCGAACTGGTGCGGCGCAAGGCGCTGCCGCAGGCCGCCGCCCTTTATGCCAATGCCATGGTGCCCGGCATCCTGACGGCCGCCGGTGCGGTGGCGCTGTTCGGTGCGATTTATGCCGCGCATGGGATCTACGACTTCATTGGACCGGCGACCGCTTTCATCCTCCTGGCAATCACCGCCTTTGCGGTTCTCGGCCTGTCGCTGCTGCATGGGCAGGCGCTGGCCGGGCTCGGGCTTGCCGGCTCGATGCTGACGCCGCTGCTCGTTTCCTCGACCAGCCCCAGCCCCTGGACACTGTTCGTTTTCCTGACCGTCTCCCAGGTTGCAACCGCCATCGCCTCGCGGATGCGGGGATGGCAGATCGTGCCGGCGCTGGCGCAGGTGGGGCTCGGCCTCTGGGCGCTGATCGGCCTCTTCGATCTCGGCGACCTGACACCGGTAACGCTGTCCTTGATTGCGATGATCGCCGCCTGGGTGATGATCTGGCCGGGAAATACGGAAGCGGATGTCGACGTCACCGACGAGCCGCTCTCGTGGGAGGCTGTCGGTCGGCGCATGGCCTCCGGCCGACTCGGCCTCGACATCACGCTGGCGCTTTCCATCCTCATTCCCGCCCTTGCGATGCTGGCACGGACCGGCCCCACGGACATCTTCCCGACCTTCTGCTTTGCCGCACTGATCGCCGTGCTCGCTGCAGCGGGTGCCGCCAGGCAAGGCGCGTTCTGGCCGATGATGATTGCAGCCATCGGCACGCTCATCGGCGCACTTATCGAAACGGATATGATCACCCAGGTGCAGACCGTACTCGACGGTGTCGGTGTGACCTCCGAGACGGTTGCCGGTCTTGACCGGGTTGTGGTGCTGCTGCTGTTTTATCTCGGCGCGATGTTTACGCTGCTTGGCCTTGCCTTCATTCGCCGACGCGGCGCTGTCGATACGGTGTTCACCACCCTCTGGGCCGGGCTTGCCGCCGTCATGCCGGTTGTTCTCGCCAGCATCAGCTTCGTCTTTTACGGCGTCTACGGCGGCGACTGGCATCATGGGCTTTATGCGCTTGCGACCGGCGCCGTGCTGATCGCAGCCGCAGAATGGCTGGAACGGACGGGTCTGGGGGGACGCTTGCGCCGTGCTCGCGACCTGCTGCTGACCGGCAGCTTCGCCGCCTTTGCGCTGGCGCTGCATACGCTGACCGACGGTCTAACCACGACGATCCTGCTTGCCGTGCTCGGCTTTGCCTATCTGATAGCGACCCGGCTGCGCCTCTGGAGCGGGCTGCCCTGGATGGCGGTCGCGGCGTTTGCCGGCGTGCTCTTCCGGATTGCCTGGGACCCGACCCTGGTCGGGCCGGATGCCCTGAGCCGCACCCCCTTCTTCAACCAGTTGCTCGCCGGTTACGGCATTCCAGCCCTGCTCGCGATCTTCTCCGCCTACGAGATGCGCAACTGGCCGGGCATACGGGTGAAGAATGCTCTGCAGGGCCTGGCAAGCCTCATGGGCCTGCTCGCCGTCGCCATCCTGGTGCGCCATGCGATGAATGGCGGCGTGCTCGACTCGTCGACCCCGACCCTTGGAGAGCAATCGATCTACACGCTGCTGGTCATCGGTCTCTCCGGCATTCTGATGACGCTCGATCTGAAATCGCCAAGCCCCTTCTTCCATTATGGTTCGATGGTCGCCGGGGCGATCTCGATGTTGCAGGTCCTGAGCCTGCATCTGGGCGCCCTCAATCCTTACTTCAGTGGCGAGGGCACAGGCTCCTGGCCCTTCGTCAACCTGCTCCTGATCGGTTATCTCCTGCCCGGCCTCGGCTATGCGGGGCTGGCCCTCTACGCCCGCGACAAGCGGCCGCTGCCTTATGTCATCCTGCTTGCCATATCCGGTGCGCTGCTCGGTTTTGCCTGGGTGACCCTCAGCGTCCGGCGCTTCTGGCAGGGCGACTATATCGCCTATTGGAAGGGTTTTCAGCAGGCGGAGACCTACAGCTATTCGGTTGCCTGGCTTACGATCGGCGTCGGGCTTTTGGCGCTCGGTTCGCGATTCGATGCGAGGAGCCTGCGTATCGCCTCGGCCGTCATCGTGATCGTGACCGTCGCGAAAGTCTTCCTGGTCGATATGGCCAATCTCGAAGGCGTGCTGCGCGCGCTCTCCTTCATCGGCCTCGGCTTCGTGCTGATCGGCATCGGGCTGTTCTACCAGAAGATCCTGAGTTCGAAGGCGAAGCCGGTGCTTGCCGCCGAACCGGAGGAAGAGCCGACAGGGATCTGAGCTTTCGCGGATTGCAGCGATGCTGGCAGGCGGGCTAGATGGGCGCCTCGCCTGCCAGGAATCACCGGGATTTTTTGACGTGACAGATCTACTCACGGCCGAGGCCTTTGCGCCGCATCAGGCGCTTGCCGCACAGCTTCTGGCGCATGCGACCGAAGGCGATGACGGCTCGCATGACCTTGCCCATATCCACCGGGTGTTCCGCAATGCCATGCGCATCCAGGCCGGCGAAGGTGGGGATCCGGAAGTGCTGGCAGCGGCCGTTCTCCTGCATGACTGCGTGGCGGTCGAGAAGAATTCGCCGCTCCGGGCGCAGGCCTCGCGGCTCGCGGCTGAAAAGGCGTCCGGCATTCTCGCCGAACTCGGCTGGGCCGAAGACCGGATTGCCCGCGTTGCCCATGCCGTCCTGACACATAGCTTCTCCGCCAATATCCCGCCCGAAACGCTGGAAGCAAAAATCCTGCAGGATGCCGACCGGCTGGATGCAATCGGCATGGTCGGGGTGGCGCGCTGCTTCTACATTGCCGGGCGCATGGGCTCCGGGCTTTATCATCCGGGCGATCCCGGCGCCGAACACCGGCCGCTCGACGATCGGCGCTATGCGATCGACCATTTTCCGGCGAAGCTGTTGAAACTCTCCGACGGGTTCCAGACCGCAACGGGCCGTGTCCTGGCTGAGGAGCGGCACCAGCGGCTCGAACAGTTCCTCACCCTCTTCCGCGACGAAATCTAAAGGTACGCCATGCAGGTCACCGGGCTTTTCATCTATCCGTTCAAGAGCGCCCGGGGGATCGCGCTGCCGCAGGCGCGGATCGAGGCCATGGGCCTTGCCGGCGACCGGCGGATGATGCTGGTCGATCCCTCCGGCCATTTCATCACCCAGCGGGAACTGCCAGAGCTTGCCCGGCTGACCGCCATTCCAGGTGCTGCCTATCTGACGCTTCGGCTCTATGACGGGCGCGAAGCCATGGTCGCGCCGCCGCACCCTGAACACCGCATGGACGTGGCGATCTGGAAATCGATCGTCAGCGCTGCCGTTGCCGACGACAGCGTCAATGCGACGCTTTCCCACTGGTTCGGGCGGCCGGTGAAGCTCGTGTTCATCGACGGCGAAAGCCGCCGACAGGCGAGTGCCGAATGGGCGGGCGAGAATGCGCCGATGGGGTTTGCCGACGGCTACCAGATCCTGGTGACGACCAGCGGATCGCTGCGCGCGCTGAACGAAGACATGGAGCGTCATGGCGAAGGCGCTGTCGGCATGGATCGCTTCCGGCCGAACATCGTGCTCGACCATGACGAGCCCTGGGCCGAGGATGGCTGGACCGGCCTCGAGATCGCCGGCGTCCGCTTCGACTTCGTCAAACCCTGCCCGCGCTGCATCATGACCACGCAGAACCAGCAGAGCGGTTCACGCGACGGTGCCAATCCGATGCCCGCCATGGGCCGCATCCGCATGTCGGCGGACCGGCGCGTGCCGGGTCCGCTGTTCGGCTGGAATGCCGTGCCGCGCGGCGAGGGCGTGGTCTCGATGGGCGATATTGTGACGGTTCTGGGGGTGCGTGGGGGCTGGGCGATCAAGCAGCGGTGATGCGAATTGTGGGCGCAGGGATCCTTGTCTTGCGATCCAAATGGGATCACGTCCGTTGAGAACTGAGCTCGCGGCTTTTGCCCCTCACCCTGCCCTCTCCCCGCAAGCGGGGAGAGGGAGGAACGCTGGGCCGGCGGCGTTTCCTTCTCCCCGCCTGCGGGGAGAAGGTGCCCGTAGGGCGGATGAGGGGCTTTGATGGCGCGCAGATGAAGAGCGTTAGCTCACCCTCACCCTGACTTTCATCAAATCCCTTGATGAGCAATTCATCAAAAGGCGTTTCCCGTCATGGGTCGACTGGATTACTGTCGGCGCTGATAGAGGAGAATCCCCCATGACCGCAACCGCTCGCCATCCGATGCCCTGGCTCATCATCCTTGCCGGATCGTTGATCGCGGTGATGACCTTCGGGCCGCGGTCGGCCATGGGCTTCTTCCAGCTGCCGATGCTCGCGGACCGTGGCTGGGACCGCTCCACATTCGGCCTTGCCATGGCCTTCCAGAACCTGTTCTGGGGTGTCAGCCAGCCGTTCTTCGGGGCGCTCGCCGACAAGTATGGCACCGGCCGCGTGCTGGTTATGTCCGGCGTGCTTTACGCCGCTGGTCTTCTGATGATGGCCCACGCGTCAGCGCCGATCTGGCTGCATATCGGCGGCGGCGTGCTGATCGGCACGGCGATCGGCGCCGGCTCGTTCAGCGTCATCCTCTCGGCCTTTGCCCGCAATGTCACGCCCGAGCAGCGCTCGATGGCCTTTGGCATCGGGACAGCGGCGGGGTCTGCCGGCATGTTCCTGTTTGCGCCCTTGAGCCAAGGCTTCATCTCGGCCTTCGGCTGGTCGGACAGCCTCGTGATCATCGCCGTGATGATGCTGGTCGTGCCGCTGCTCGCCATTCCCCTGCGCGGCAATGCACAGTCGGGCAGCCAGTCCGGCAACCAGTACAAGCAGACGGTGGCGGAGGCACTGAAAGAGGCGCTGGCGCACAAGAGCTATCTGCTGCTCACCACCGGCTTCTTCGTCTGTGGCTTCCAGGTGGCCTTTATCACCGCGCATTTCCCGGCCTATCTCGGCGATATCGGCATCGAGGCACGCTACGCGGTGATCGCCATGGCGCTGATCGGCTTCTTCAACATCATTGGCTCGCTCGCCGCCGGTTATATCGGCCAGCGCTATTCCAAGCCGTATTTCCTCGCCTTCATCTATATCGGGCGCTCGATCACGGTCACGCTCTTCCTGCTCCTGCCGCAGACGCCGGTCTCGGTCGTGATCTTCGCCGCCGTGATGGGCCTCCTGTGGCTTTCCACCGTGCCGCCGACAAACGGACTGGTCGCGATCATGTTCGGCACGCGCCATCTTGGGCTACTGGGCGGACTGGTCTTCCTGTCGCACCAGATCGGCTCGTTCCTCGGCGTGTGGATGGGCGGTTATCTCTATGACCAGTTCGGCACCTATGACCAGGTCTGGTGGCTGGGGGTGGCACTTGGGATCTTTGCTGCCGTGGTGCACTGGCCGATCCGCGAAAAAGCCGTCGACCGACCTGCCATGGCCGTGGCGTAATTTTGCCCAAAGTGAGATCATATTTCGGCATTCCACCCATGCCGGATCAAAATTCCTGTGTTTTCGCCTAGCGCAGGCTGTCACAGAAAATTATTTTATTTTTCTCCAATCCCCCGTTGACGGATTCCGAGCCAGCACCTACCTTGTGCGTGCTGGTTCGGACACTGACGACGAACCATGACTGGCCTCCCCGTTGGAGGCCATAGCCAAAGAAGGAGGTCAGCGAAATGCAAGTTGTATTTCTTGATGCCATCCGATCCTGGCAGACGACCCCGCGCTTCGTGATGGTGAAACGCCATTACGCCAGCACCTGTCGAATGTGACGCTGCGCAAGCACTGACTCAACCTCATCGACATCATTGAAAACGCCGTGCGATGACGCATGGGCGGGGACTATCGTTATGAAGAAGCAAGTTATCGAATATGCCGGAATTCCGGTTGGAATAACCATCCCCGACGGAGATCGGGTCAAGTTCATCGCCGTCAAATATCCGGTCATCGACCTCGACGGCGGTAGCTACCGCAACATTAGCGAACTCCAGGCCGCCATCCATCAGCACATGGTGAAATCGGACCCTGAGCATCAGGCCGAGTTTCTTGGTGCCGCCAATACGCCGGCGTCGTCCAGCGCCCGCAGGGTCTTCAACGCCGCCTGACAGAACCCCTCCCGTGCCGCGCCCGCTTCCAGCCCGCGCGGCACGTAGACGTGGCGTTCGAGAAAATATCCGGTGAGCCTGAAGGCAGCGGCCAGGCTTTCGGGATCAGCACCCTGTTTTGTGCCAGGGGCCAGAAAATCCGGAAGGGCCAGCATCTTGTCCGCCCAGGGCGCACCTGCCGCCCGGCTGACTGCCCGGCCAGACTTCGGCGAAACATAGGCCAGATCTTGCCGCAGCCCCGTTGCTGCGCATTCCTCCAGATCCAGACCGAAGCCCAAATCGTTCAGTAGCGCCAGTTCGAAGCGGACGAAGAGTTCGCCTGCCGTCGCGGGTTCTTCCAGATGATCGAGGATGATGTCCAGCGCTTCGAAGAGATGCGGATGCGGATCGCGTTCGGGCAAGAGCCGCAACAGCGATCCGAGCGCCTGCACGCCGTAGACGGCCGTGGCGCTTTCCATCAGCCGACCGGCCCGCAAAGCCAGCGGCTCCACCCGGTATTCACCGAGATGCTCATCGAGCCGGGCGCGCCAGGTCACCTCAAGCCGGTTGCCGGGCTGTAGGACCGGCTGCATGCTGCGCGAGCGCCCGGAGCGGACCATGCCGAGATGGCGGCCGCGACTACGGGTCATCATTTCGGCGATGACGCTGGTTTCGCCATGCCTGCGCACACCGAGCAGAATTGCCTCGTCCGTCCATTGCATGTCGCTAGTCTACCTTAGGCCAAGCCTTTGGCACAACCGATTCGACCCCGCTTCTCAGAATTCAGCAAGGTAGCGGCGAACCCAGCCGCGCCACTGGACCAAAGCGTCGGCCTTGCCCGGATAGCGTTTCTCTTCATGCAGTTGCGCCAGCGACTTCATCGCCTGCAGCAGGACCACGGCCATGGCCTGGCGCTCGTCTTCGCCAATCTGCGGACGCCAGGCAGCGAGGCATTCGCCAATATGACGGCGCAGGCTTTCGCGCAGCACGCCGGGGCGCACACCCGGCTGCTCCCAGCGGGCATCGAGCAGGCTGAGCGCCAGGCTGCGCTCTGAAGCGTGCGCAACCAGAACGTCGAGCAGGCGATCGGCGAGTTCCGCACCGTCAAGATCGGCCGCCTCACCGCGGATCCTGTCCAGTGCTGCCGTGACATGCTCGCCATACCGGGCGACCAAAGCATCGGCCAGCAGATCCTTGTTGGGAAAGAACTGGTAGAGGGAGCCGATCGGCGCGCCGGCGCGGGCGGCGATCTCGGTCATGGTGGCTGCCTTATAACCCTGTTCGGCAAAGACGCTCGCGCCGGCATCAAGGAGCTTTGCGACCCGCGCGATGCCACGCTTGCGCTTCGGCTCCTTGGCGACTGGCGCTGCTGCCCTGGCCGGCACCGCGACCGCTGCCGTATCAGGCGTTCCGGGCGCCTGTGGCGCAATCGGCAAACTTGACTTTTGCGAGGACATGCTCATAAAACTCGTTTGTGAGGTTCACCTCATTTATTTTACGAAATCGCACTTTCGTCCAGTGCTTATCCAGAGGCACTGCGACGAGGCCCGGAGATGAGCATGGGTGACACGCCCAACCCGCAGGACAAGGTGTCCGCTGACGCAGCCGTGACTGCGGCCGCCACCCCTGCCCCCGCACCTACACCGGGGATCATGACGTCGCTGCCGCTCATGGCGCGCTGGTCAATCCTGCTGATCGTTTCGCTGGCGTTGTCGGCAGGGTTGCTCGCCGCCCATATCCCGGGCGCCCTCCTGCTCGGGCCGATGGCGGCTGCGATCCTCGTTGCCACCAATGGTGCGCGTCTCTCCGTTCATCGCTATCCTTATATCTTTGCCCATTCCCTGCTCGGCTGCATCATCGCCCGCTCCCTCGACCTCGAGACGCTCAAAGCCGTGGGTCTGGACTGGCCGATCTTTCTCGCGATCGTGATCGCCGTCGTCACGGCAAGCAGCCTGCTCGGTTATCTGATCGCCAAGGCCGATATCCTGCCGGGCACCACGGCAGTCTGGGGAACGTCTGCGGGGGCCGCTTCCGCCATGGTGCTGATGGCCGACGCGCATGGCGCCGATGCACGCCTGGTCGCCTTCATGCAGTATCTGCGCGTCGTCTTCGTTGCGACCGGCGCCTCGATCATGGCCGCGTTTGTCTTCCGGATCAGTGGCGGTACCGCGCCGCAGACGATCTGGTTCCCGGAGACGGACTGGCTCGATCTCTCCCTGACGCTCGCTGCAGCCCTTGCTGCCGCATCACTCGGTGCGCGGTGGAAGATCCCGGCCGGCACCATGCTGCTGCCGCTGCTTGTCACCACGATCCTGCATGTTTCCGGCCTGATCTCTCTGCATTTGCCACCCTGGCTGCTGGCCTTGGGCTATGGCGTGATCGGCTGGCGGATCGGGCTCACCTTCACCCGGCGCATCCTGCGACATGCGGCAAGCGCACTGCCGCAGGTTGTCGGTTCGATCCTGGTGCTGATGAGCTTTTGCGGCGGGCTCGCCTTCCTGCTCTGGCGCTTCATGGGGATCGATCCGCTGACCGCCTATCTGGCAACCAGCCCCGGCGGTCTCGATTCGATCGCCATCATTGCGGCCTCGACGCCGGTCGACATGTCCTTCGTCATGGCCCTGCAAACAATGCGGCTGATCGTCGTCATTCTCGTCGGCCCGCAGATTGCCACCTTCGTTGCCCGGCGGATCAAGCCCGCCGGCGCAAAGGGATAAGAGGCCTTCGTTCCGCCGTCAGTCGCGCGGGAACTCAAGACCCATTTCACGGAATCGCTCGGGGTCGTTGCCCCAGTTCTCGCGCACCTTGACGAACAGGAAGAGGTGCACGGTCTGCTCGAGGATTTCCGACATCTCCTTGCGGGAGGCCGTCGAAATCGCCTTGATCGCATCGCCGTTCTTGCCGAGCACGATCTTCTTCTGGCTGTCGCGCTCGACGTAGATGACCTGCTCGATGCGCACCGAGCCGTCCTTGCGCTCTTCCCATTTTTCCGTCTCGACATGCGACGAATAGGGAAGCTCCTGATGCAGGCGCAGGAAGAGCTTTTCGCGGGTGATTTCGGCGGCCAATTGCCGGATCGGCAGATCGGAGATCTGGTCTTCCGGATAGTACCACGGCCCTTCCGGCAGTTCGGCGGCGAGATAGTCCATGACGTCCTCACAACCTGAGCCGGTCGTGGCCGAAATCATGAAGGTGCGCTCGAACTTGACGGCGGCATTGGCGGTCTCGGCCAGCTTGAACAGGTCTTCGTGGCGGACACGGTCGATCTTGTTCAGGACGAGAATCTTCGGCTGGTGTACGTCCTTCAGCGCTTCCAGGATCGCCTCGGCATCGCCGCGCAAACCGCGTTCGCTGTCGATCAGGAGCAGGATCAGGTCGGCATCCTTGGCGCCACCCCAGGCCGATGTCACCATGGCACGGTCAAGTTTGCGGCGCGGCTTGAAGATGCCGGGCGTGTCCATGAACACGATCTGGGCGTTGTTGTGGATGGCAATCCCGCGCATCACGGCGCGCGTCGTCTGCACCTTGTGGCTGACGATCGAAACCTTTGCCCCGACGAAACGGTTGACCAGCGTCGACTTGCCGGCATTGGTCGGGCCAATCAGGGCCACGAAGCCGGATCGGGTCGGGGTGGTGACGGTGGCTTCGCCGCCGTCAGGGCTCTGGGTATCGTCGGTCATGTTTTCCATCAATTCGGGTCTCAGGCCTTGGCCCAGACGCCTTCGCGTTCGAGAATCTTGGTGGCGGCAACCTGTTCGGCCGCGCGCTTGGATCGGTCGATGCCGGTCTCCGGCTTGATGCCGGGGATCTCGACGATCACCGTGAAGCGGGGATCATGATCCGGTCCGGACCGATCGGCAACCTTGTATGTGGGCGGCACGCCGAACTTGGCATGCGACCATTCCTGCAATTCGGTCTTGGCGTCGCGGCGAGCGCCATCGGCGCGGGCGGCCCGGTCCTTCCAGAACTTGACGATGAAACCGCGGGCGGCCTCCAGTCCAGCGTCCAGGTAGATCGCCGCAATCAGGCTTTCGACGACGTCGGCGCGGACATTCAGCATGTTTTGCGCGGTGATCTTCTTTACATCGGCGCCGGTGCGGATGAAGCGGTGAAGCTGCATCTCGTCGGCCACGGCCGCGCAGGTCTCGGCGCTGACCAGCTGATTGAAGCGCACCGAAAGCTCGCCCTCGGTCGCCTCGCGATAGGTAGTGAAGAGCAGTTCGGCAACACAGAGCCCCAGGACCCGGTCGCCGAGGAATTCCAGGCGCTCGTAGTCACCCTTGCTCTTGGACACCTGGGCGCTGGCATGGGTCAGCGCCCGGATCACACGGTCGCGCTCGGAGAAGCGGTGGCCGATCTGGGCCTCCAGCGACTGCCACTCCTCCTCGCCGATCCCGGTGACGGTGCTTTTCTTCATTCGACGACCTTGAACAGGCGATCCCAACGCATGTTGGACGGCCACTTCCAGACTTCGCGGAACGAGGTGTCGTTGCCGAGCGAGAAGAAGATCAGCGATGCCTTGCCGATCAGGTTCTCGGCCGGCACGAAACCGACGTCGAAGCGGCTGTCGAGCGAGTTGTCGCGGTTGTCGCCCATCATGAAATAATGGCCTTCCGGCACGATGAACTCGCGGGTGTTGTCGCCGCGGGTGTCCGGCGCCTGGTCGAGCGTGTCATAGGTCACGCCATTGTCCATGGTTTCGCGGAAGACCGGCACATCGGTGCCCGGGTCCATGCGATAGTCCGAGGTGAACACGCCATCCGGCGCCTTCGGCACGGGCTGACCGTTGATGTTGAGGACGCCGTTGATGACCTGGATGCGGTCGCCCGGCAGGCCGACAAGGCGCTTGATGTAGTCGATGCTTGGGTTCGGCGGGAAGCGGAAGACGACGATGTCGCCCCGCTTCGGTTCGCTCGCAAAGATTCGGCCTTCGAAGAGGTCCGGCGACAGCGGCAGCGAATATTTCGAATAGCCGTAGGAGAACTTGTTGACGAAGATGTAGTCGCCAACCAGGAGCGTCGGCATCATGGAGCCCGACGGAATTGTGAAGGGCTGGAACAACACCGTGCGGATCACCATGGCCAGCAGCAGCGCCTGGATGATGACCTTGATGTTTTCCCAAAGGGCACTTTGCTTCTTGGCTTCGCTCACGCGGATCGGTTCCTTCTTGCGAAAATCCTGCTCTCTCTAGTCGGTTCGTGGCCGCGCGGCAACCGCAGAGGCGCGACGACCAGCGCGACCAGTTAACTCAGCGGGGTTCAGGCAGGGCCTCGACGATCACAAATGCCTGAGCATAGGGGAATTCGTCGGTGATGGTGAGATGGATGACAGGACGGTGGCCCTCGGGCACGAGGCGCTCCAGGAACTTCGCCGCCCCGCCCGTCAGTTCAAGCCCAGGCTTGCCGTTCGGCAGATTGACGACGCCCATTTCCTTCCAGAACACGCCTTCGGCGATCCCCGTCCCGAGCGCCTTGGCCATGGCCTCCTTCGCCGCGAAACGCTTGGCATAGGAGGCGGCACTGTCCTTGCGGCCGTTCGAGCGCGCCTGCTCCTCGTCGGTGAAGCACCGGGCGGTGAATTTTTCACCGAATTTCTCGATCGATTTCTCGATCCTTCTGATGTCGATGAGATCGCTGCCAATGCCGATGATCATGTCAGATGCTCGTTCCGTCCAGAGCCTCGGTCAGGCGCGCCCTGGCGCGCTCCGACAGGCGCTCACGCCGCCGGCGCTGGAAGCGGTCAACGGCGAAATAGGTACCGGCATAGACGACAATCGTGCTGATGACAGCCAGGGGCAGCGCCCCCACGAGCATCGGCTTCAGGACCGGTTCCCAGATGTGGGCGATGCCGAATTCATGCCACAGGTGGTGCAGATCCACGCTGGCGCCTGCGGGGCCACCCTGCCCCAGAATACTGCGGCCGACTTCCCAGGTGAGCGCCCAAATGAACGGGAAGGTCAAAGGATTGCCGAGCGCCGTCCCCAGGGCTGCCGCCAGCATGTTGCCGGAGATCAGATAGGCGAGCGCAAAGGCAATCAGGAAATGGAAGCCGATAAATGGCGTCAGCGACGACACGACGCCCGCCACCAGTCCCGCCGCCACCGCATGGGGTGTCGCCGACAGACGCAGCACGCGCTTGCCGAAATATTTTAACGGTCTGGAGAAGCCCTTGCGCGGCCACAAAAGCTCGCGCAGCCTCATCGAATAGGAAAGCGGTTGGCGACGTCGGAACAGCATGGACAACATGTAGTTTATCCGCTGCGTTTCCCGCAAGGGTTACCCGTCCACGGAACGCCTTAAATCACGAGGCGCCGGCAATCACCGGCGCCGATAGCTGCATCTGTCAACCATGGCCAGGTCGGCCACCAGCGGATCAGACAGTTCCCGTGGCCAAAGCTGGCCACCGGTTGATTAGAAGCCGCGACGGAATACACCACGGTCGATTTCGCGCTGGCGGTATTCCAGGTCGACGAGATCGCGGGCGCCATTCAGGTAGCTCATTTCGCGTTCAGCAGCAGTGGGAACGCGGAGTGCACGGGCCAGCTTGCGGATCGGAGTAAACATCGTTTTGTCCTCGGTTCGTTGTTTCGTCTGTTGAGGAGAAGATAATATTGCGGCGCACAAACCACCAGAGACGATTGGCGACGTCAGGCATGCGCCAAACGCATAACGGAGCGGAATAGGTTTACGATTTAGGCATAATGTGTGCAAAATATGAGCAGGCAGACGCCCGACCGGGCAAAACCATGGCGCATGGCGCTATTTAGCCCTCCCCTGCCGCATCTCTGCCGCATCGTCCCGACGACCTCAGTCGTAGACGCGCTTCACCGTCGAGATGCAGTCCAGTTCCTTCAGCTCGCCGAGCAACTGGCTGAGCTGGCGCAGGTCCCAGACCTCCAGATCGATCGCCATCTCGGTGAAATCGGTGGCGATGCGGATCATGTTCAAGACGCGGATATTGATGTCGAGGCGGGCGACGCACTGGGCAACCGTTGCCAGCGTGCCCGGCTCGTTAAGCGCATTGATCAGGATGCGGGCGACGAAGCGCGACTTGTTCGCCTCGTCGAGATCCCAGCGTACATCGATCCAGCGCTCCGGCTGGTCATCGAACTTCTGCAGGGCGGAGGCCTGGATCGGGTAGATGGTGATACCCTTGCCATCTTCCATGATGCCAACGATGCGGTCACCGGGCACGGCGCCGGCCGGGCCGAAATGCACCTCGGCATTGCCGGACAGGCCGCGGATCGGCAGCGGTTCCGGGCCATCGCCGGCGGTCGGCACATCGCCCTTGGGATGGGCCGCACCGGGGATCTTGAAGACCATGCCATTGGCGCTGTTCATTGCGAACCAGCCGTCCTCTGACGGCTTTACCGTGACGCGTTCGTCCTGATAGTCCGGATAGACGGCGCGCAGCACGTCGAGCGACGAGGTTTCGCCGCGGCCGACCGAGGCGATCGCATCCTCGACGTCGCGCTGGCCGAGGCGGTGCAACACGGGACGCAGGGTGTCCTTAGAAAAGACCTTGCCGGCGCGCTCGAAGGTACGCTCCAGAATGCGCTGGCCGAGGCCCGCATATTGCTTGCGGATTGCCATGCGGGTGGCGCGGCGGATGGCGGCACGCGCCTTGCCGGTGACGACGATCTCTTCCCAGGCGGCCGGCGGCACCTGCACACCGGAGCGGATGATCTCGACTTCATCACCGTTGGACAAACGCGTGACGAGCGGCATGATCGAGCCGTTGATCTTGGCGCCGACGCAGGTGTCGCCGACATTGGTGTGCACGGCATAGGCAAAATCGATCGGGGTGGCACCACGCGGCAGCGCGATCAGCTTGCCCTTCGGCGTGAAGCAGAAGACCTGGTCCTGGAAAAGCTCGAGCTTGGTGTGCTCGAGGAATTCTTCCGGATTATCCCCTTCCGCCAGCGCCTCAATGGTGTGGCGCAGCCAGGAATAGGCATTGCTCTCGCGCTTCAACGGCTCGTTTGGATCGCCGTTTTCGCCATCCTTGTAGAGGCTGTGGGCGGCAATCCCGTATTCGGCGATCTCGTGCATGCGGCGCGTGCGGATCTGCAGCTCGATACGCTGGCGCGACGGGCCGACGATCGTGGTGTGGATCGAGCGGTAGTCGTTCTGCTTCGGCGTCGAGATATAGTCCTTGAACCGGCCGGGCACGACGCGCCAGCGGGTGTGGACGATGCCGAGCGCGCGGTAGCAGCCGGGAATGTCGTCGACCAGGAGGCGGAAGCCATAGACATCCGAGAGCTGTTCGAAGGAGAGCGACTTCGACTGCATCTTGCGGAAGACGGAATAAGGCCGCTTCTGGCGGCCCTTGACGCCGGCATTCAGCAGACCGTTTGCCACCAGGAGGTCGCGCAACTCGTCCTCGATCTTGGTGATCAGGCCCTCGTTGCGGGTCGAGAGTTCCGAGAGACGGTTGGTGACCGTCTCATAGGCTTCCGGGTTCATGTAGCGGAAGGACAGGTCCTCCAGCTCGTCGCGCATGTCCTGCATACCCATGCGGCCGGCAAGCGGTGCATAGATTTCCATCGTCTCTTCGGAAATGCGCGCGCGCTTGTCATCCCGCATATGCTCGAGCGTGCGCATATTGTGCAGACGGTCGGCAAGCTTGACGAGCAGGACGCGCACGTCGTCGGAAATGGCGAGCAGCAGCTTGCGCAGGTTTTCCGCCTGCTTGGCCTTCTTGGTGACGAGGTCGAGCTTCTTGATCTTGGTCAGGCCCTCGACGAGGCGGCCGATGTCTTCGCCGAACAATTCGTCGATCTCGGCGCGGGTCGCCGAGGTGTCCTCGATCGTGTCATGCAGGAGAGCGACCGCGATGGTCGATTCGTCCAGGCGCATTTCGGTCAGAATGGCGGCGACCTCGAGCGGGTGGGAGATATAGGGATCTCCGCTGGCGCGCGTCTGCTTGCCATGCTTCTGCATGGCATAGACATAGGCCTTGTTGAGGAGAGCTTCGTTGGCATCGGGCTTGTACTTCTGTACCCGCTCCACGAGCTCATACTGCCGCATCATTCAGGCGTCTCCTAAAACGAAAAAAGCGCGCCAGCCGACATGACTGGCGCACGTTATCCAACTGTCAGAAACAGACTAAATTCCGACTGATTGACGATTAGTAATCGTCGCTCTTTTCCGGCGGTACCAGACCTTCGATACCGGCCAGCAGATCCTCTTCCGACATCTGGTCGAAGGTGAGGGTTTCCGGCAGTTCGTCTTCTTCATCACCCTTGCCGGCGGTGCCGACATTGGCGAGCATCGAGCTCGGATCCTGCTCCGGCTCGTCGACTTCGACATGCTTCTGCAGCGAATGAATCAAGTCTTCCTTCAGGTCGTCGGGCGAGAGGGTCTCGTCGGCGATTTCGCGCAGGGCCACGACCGGGTTCTTGTCCTTGTCGCGATCGATGGTGATCGGGGCGCCCTGCGAGATCTGGCGGGCACGATGGCTTGCGAGCAGCACGAGCTCGAAGCGGTTTTCGACTTTGTCGATGCAATCTTCAACGGTGACGCGGGCCATTGCCTGTCCTTTGCGGTCATGGATGCATGGGATTGACCGGTGCGATACAGGCAATGGCTGGCAAATTCAAGTTTTTCGTGATCGGAGGCGCGAAAGCCAAAAAAAGACAGGCTCAAAAGCCGCGTTTTGGCGTCGCATGCAACCTTGGGATGCTTGGATTATCCACAGTCGTACCCTAAATACCTTACTATATGATCAGATCATAATTTAATGTGTCGGTCATATGTGGAGGGGCAAGGTATTGTTTTGATTTCCGATTGCCGCGTTAGTTCATATTGCACCTGAGGATAATGAAGATGTTCGACCCGCGCGAAAAAATCGCCCTGTTCATCGACGGCGCCAATCTCTACGCAGCCTCGAAAAGCCTCGGCTTCGATATCGACTATCGCAAGCTTCTGAAGGCCTTTCAGAAGCGCGGCTATCTCCTGCGCGCCTATTATTACACCGCCCTCATCGAGGATCAGGAATATTCCTCGATCCGCCCGCTGATCGATTGGCTTGATTACAACGGCTACAAGGTCGTGACCAAGCCGGCGAAGGAATTCACCGACTCCATGGGCCGCCGCAAGGTCAAGGGCAACATGGATATCGAGCTTGCCATCGACGCGATGGAACAGTCGGAAACGGTCGACCATCTCGTGCTCTTTTCCGGCGACGGCGATTTCACCACGCTGGTTGAAGCCCTGCAGCGCAAGGGCCGCAAGGTCTCCGTCGTCTCGACCATGGCCACCCAGCCGCCGATGATCGCCGATGATCTCCGCCGCCAGTCCGATCATTTCATCGACCTGATGACGCTGAAAGCCGAAATCGGCCGCGACCCCTCCGAGCGCGGCACACCGCGCGCCGCCGAGCCGGCGTCGAGCCACGAAGAAGAGCACTGAGGGTTTTCGTAGGTGAGGCTGCTTTCGCCTTTCAGCCGGCGTATTGAGGTCTATTGACCGGACGGAAAATCGATGCCCGATTTTCGGCGGCAGGCCTCGGCGGGACGGGTTATGGTGCCGCCATGCTGTTTGAAAAACCCGACCACGACACCCTTTACGACGCCCTCATTCGCCGCGATCCGGCCCATGACGGCATGCATTTCGTCTGCGTAACCTCGACACGGGTCTTCTGCCGGCTCACATGCAGCGCCCGCAAGCCAAAATCGCAGAACTGCATCTTCGAGGACACGATCGCTGCCTGCCTGAATGCAGGGTTTCGTCCCTGCAAGCGCTGCAGACCGATGCTCCATCACGCTGCTTCCGATCCCTTCGTTACCAGCCTCCTTGAAGCACTGGAAGCCGATCCCGGTCGACGCTGGAGCGAGCAGGACGTGATCGCCCGCGGGCACGATCCGTCCACGGTGCGCCGGGCCTTCAACCGCCGTTTCGGCATGAGTTTTCTGGAAATGGCGCGCCTGCGGCGCCTCGGCAGTGGCGTCGATAGCCTGTCTGGCGGCGAGAGTGTGATCGAGGCGCAGCTCGATGCGGGCTACGAATCCGGCAGCGGTTTTCGCGCAGCGATCACCCGGCTCTTCGGCACGGCGCCGGCTGCCCTGCGCGGGCAGGCCCTGCTGAAGGCCGATTTCCTCGAGACACCGATTGGCACGATGGTCGCGATCGCCGACGACCATGCGCTGCATCTGCTCGAATTTACCGACCGCCCTGCCCTCTCTTCCGAGATCACGCGACTTCAGGCCCGCCAGAAGCAGGGCGTGATGCTGGGCAAGACCCGCATCATCGAAGAGACCAAGGACCAGATGGCCCGCTACTTTGATGGGAAGGGAACCGGCTTCACGGTGAGGCTCGCGGGCCATGGCAGCGCCTTCGAGCGCGCCATCTGGCAGGCCCTGCGCTTGATCCCCGCCGGCGAGACCCGCAGCTATTCCAGGCTCGCCGCCGACATCGGGCGGGAAAGCGCCATCAGGGCCGTGGCCCGCGCCAATGGAGCCAATCAGATCGCCATCATCATTCCCTGCCATCGGGTGATCGGCGCCGATGGAAGCCTGACCGGCTATGGCGGCGGGCTCTGGCGCAAGCGCTGGCTGCTGGAGCACGAACGACGCATCGCATTGTCTTTGCCATCGGCGGGCGCAAACCCCACCAAGACATCCGCGCCGCACCGGCGGAGCTTGCCGTCCCTCACCCTGCCTGAAGCCGTGCCTTCCGGGCAGGTCAGGGACTGATCATCCGACCGCAAGCCAAACGCCATCTGAGCATGCGCCCGCAGCGGCGGCGCGTGACCGGTCGTCCATAGCCATCCAAAGGATCGACACCATGCAGACGAGGAACGAAGGGCTCGACGCAAACGGCATCGAAGCCTGCACGCGCGGCCGGCTCCCGCTTCTGATGGCCGCGGTCGCTCGGCGCTTTCGCCGCTCCTCGCAAGGACCGGTCAACCGGGTGGATCACCTCGATGCGCACGGGCTGAAGGACATAGGGCTCGACAGGCAAGATGCTGCCCGGAGCGCCTCGGCACGTACGGACGCATTTCGTCTGCTGATGATGCGTGGCAACCTGTGAACCAGGTGGGTGACGGCCGCGGCCGTCGCTCACATCGCCTCGAAGGCGATATCCTGCGCGCCCTGCCACAGGACCATCTTGCCCATGGCCTCCAGCTGCTCCGCACCCTTCGTCACCGTCAGAAAGTGATTGCCCGCGAGCGCGCCCATCTTGCTGGCGAAATGCGAGGAGCCATAGGCGAAGAGCAGTTCGGTCTCGCTGAAGCCGCCGGGATAAAGCAGGATATCGCCGCGCGAGGGATGGCAGGTGTGATTCTCGAAACCCGCGCCGAACTGGAAATCGCCCAAGGGCACCCAGACCGCCTCGCCCGACCAGCGCGAATGGATCGCCTGGTTGCGGAAGGGCAGAAGGTTTTCAAAGATGCGGCAGGTCTCCGGCGCCTTTTCGCGTTCGAACCGGGCCTCGAAGACGAAGGGGCCGACGGTGACCTTCAGAAACTCCAGCGCCATCAGCCTCAGCCCGTCTTCATCAAACGCTGCTTCTGACGGTTCCAGTCGCGTTCCTTCTCGGTCTCGCGCTTGTCATGCAGCTTCTTGCCCTTGGCGAGCGCCAGTTCCAGCTTCGCCCTGCCCTTCTCGTTGAAATAGATCTTGAGTGGCACCAGCGTCATGCCCTCGCGGTTGATCGAGACGCGCAGGCGGTTGATCTCGCGCTTGGACAAAAGCAGCTTGCGGCGGCGGCGCGGCTCATGGTTGAAGCGGTTCGCCTGCAGATATTCCGGCAGATGCGAATTGATCAGCCAGATCTCCTCGCCCTCATCGGAAGCATAGGATTCGGCGATATTGGCCTTGCCTTCGCGCAGCGACTTGACCTCCGTGCCGGTCAAAACCAGACCCGCCTCGTAGGTGTCGATGATCTCGTAATTGAAGCGCGCCTTGCGGTTTTCCGCGACGATCTTGTTGACGGTGCGCTGCGAGCCTTTGGGGGCCATGGTCTCATCTTCCGTTTCGCCCGGGATTTTGTGGTGGTCTTCGCCATACGCGGGCGGGGCGTGGCGGTTGTCATCAGTATGTAATGGAGGATGGGGGGGAAATAAAGGTGGGGTCGTTCAACGCGATGCCCAAATGAGGCCTTGAGCAGCAAGCTGTATAAGAGAACCGACAGCCTCCGATTTCTTGTAGACACGCCGAAGAAGTCTATTTCTGCAATTCAATCTCCAGTTACACTGCAATTCAGCTCCTCAGGCAACGACGTGGTGGAAAATGGCAAACGAACAAGAAATCATTGCCCATTACAACGCCGGCACCATGCCAGAATATTTCATCGCATGTGCGACAAGTGACTCTAAACCGGAGTTGAGCAGTGCGATCAAAACGGAGGTTGCAAGGCTCCACAACGCGGGTGAAATCGATGTTCTGGAAGCTGCACGTACGATCCATAACTCTTCAATAAGTCAGTCTGATTTTTTTGATGTCATGACCTTTTATTGCGAGCTTATTCCTAGTCTAAAGGAGGAAGTGAAGGGGATGCTCGCCGCAGTTAAGGCGCTGGTCGCTCGTGCCGGCGATGACCTTAGTTCAGGTTGGCCAAACGATTCATTTCGACGCTGGATGGAGCAAGGTGATCGTGCAAGATTGACGCTAGCTGCAGTTGACGAGGAAAGCTCAGAAGATGCAACTTATGTATTCCTCAGCCTTCAAGCGCTTTCTAAGGTGGACTTTGGAGAAGCATTCGCCGCTGCGATCCATTATCTCAGCCGGCAATCTGAGCCTATCCGCGCGGCGGCCGCGAAGGCGATCGGCACCTTTAAGCTTGATGCTCTAGAAACTCGCCTTGAGGCAGTAACGGCCTTAACATCAGCTATTGCTATCGCCGACGACAGCAGTCTTGGCCACATCCTGACTGCAGTCTGCGAAATAATACGCACACATCCTGAGTTGGAAGCGCTGGCAGTAACACTCGTGCAATCCGCCAAGCCAAAGGCAGGAGACCAATCCGTATACCAACTCTCACTTGAGCTCATGTTTCATGGTGAAGCACTGCCGCCAAGCCTTTTGGTAGAGCTCACAGGTATCATGCACAATACCGACATAGGCGCCCACCGGACGCTAAACAACATAGACACAGCCGCCAGCAAGTTAGTTATGCATGGGAGGCTGGATGAAGCCCTGGCACTAATTTCACCACTTATCGCGAGGCACGACGAGCTGGCGTCACTCGAAAAACTCAAGAGCTTCTCACATTCGCTGCTCCAGCTCCGGCGCGATCAGTTGGCTAATGTAGTCACAGCCTGGCTGCTGTCATTGGACCCCAACCTTGGCCACGCCACTATGTCTTTGGTCGGCAAGCATCACGGCAACGAACCACTGATCATCGAGATTGACCAGACATCAACGGAACTTTCTGATGCGAACAAAGTTCTGCTTTCACATCGTGCCATTGGCTATTTGTTTATTTATCCAATTGCAGCGGCTTCGTTATTGCTGTCGCTGCTGAAAGACACTGCAGAGACTCCACGCAAAGTCATAGCGGAGCTTCTATTCGATCCACTCCTTATTAACTATTCCGGGCAACTGGCAGATTGGCTTCGGGAACGCTGCATGGCCACTAGCGATCCTGCGGTGCCTATTGCCTTAGCTCTCCTTGCTCGTCTTGAAACCTATATAGAAGGCCTACGCGATGCTGGCAGAATAAGGGAACTGGATCCATCCGAGCGTGAACGACTTATTCAAAGCCATCGTCAGCTTGAGGCTGTGCGGCAAGTACACAAAGAGGCCGAAAAGCGGTCGGTGTTTATGTCACTCGTGAGTCGGTCAGTAATCCTTTACGGTACGCGGTCTATCAGCTACGTCAGCAGCGGATTAGACGGCGAAAGGCATCGCCACGAAATGAAACTTCACAGCTTCAGTCACAGCTACGAAGCTCCTCGCCTCGACATTCTTGAACCTTTCGAGCTTGATTATACGCTGCGTCTTTTCCGCGTCATGCGAGGGATGCCAGAATGAAGCTCGTAATTCGTGAATATCTCGCGTCCTTACGCGAACGCGGCGAACTTGATGCGGTGTTGCCCGATTTGCTGACTGAGCTTGGGTTTACAGTCTATTCGCGCCCTGCGCGAGGCACCCGCCAATACGGCGTAGATGTGGCGGCTGTCGGCTCCGGACCAGATGGAGTTCGACGAGTGCATCTTTTCTCTGTCAAATCTGGAGATTTAGACCGCACGGAATGGAATACCGCCTCGCCTCAGAGTCTGAGGCCAACACTCGACGAAATCCTCGACCATTATATCGACAGTCGCATTCCACCTGAGTACGCAGATCTGCCGATCGCCATTTGTCTCGCCTTTGGCGGCGCTATCGACGAGCACGTCCGAGCCGAAGTGACAGGCTACATGAAACGTAACACCACGCCGCGCATCAGCTTTGAGGAGTGGAATGGTGATAGGCTAGCCGACTCAATCCTCCGAGGCATCCTGCGCGAAGGCCTTCTTCCATCCAGGTTACGCGGCCATTTGCGCAAAAGCGTCGCTATGATTGAGGACCCCGACATCGCGCTCGGTCACTTCAACAAACTTCTTCTCGCGTTGGCCGACATTCACGGCACTACTTCGGCTATTCGGCTGTCGCAAGCTCGGCTGATAAACATCTGTTTGTGGATCATGTTCGTTTGGGCGCGAGAGGCAAACAATGTTGAAGCACCATATCGCGCCAGCGAACTTGCGCAGCTCAAAGTTTGGCAGCTTCTAAAGGCTGACGTCGCACGTTCCAACAAAGCAGGCGAGGCAGCAAGCTTTGTAATAAACGAGCTATTCGAGTTGCACTTTACGATCTGGGACGAATTGTTCGAGAAAAAAATTCTGCCGCACGCCAACGTTCGCCATGCGATTGGATCTGCCATTTCATCCCATGCCGCAGTTGACGTAAACCTTAAGCTATTCGATTTGGTGGGCCGTTTGTCGTTGCGAGGGCTTTGGTTGGTCTGGCAGCTTTCTCCAACAAGCGGCCCACTAGTAC
>NNBU01000004.1_pt1 | contig 82769 bp, 61 predicted proteins | sample 1173781 | NCBI WGS metagenome assembly NNBU01 (sample SAMN07173937, study PRJNA388173) | plant metagenome | biome: Plant school; feature: Soil; material: Symbiotic tissue of Blasia pusilla L.; isolation source: symbiotic tissue sample KVJ2 | host: Blasia pusilla | place: Norway: Troms, Kvaloya...
CCCGTCTGCCAGTTTATAGCGGAGATTGTCTTGGTATTGGGAGAAGAAATCTTCAAATTTGAGTTTTTTTGGGGAGATATACATCATGAAAGTCAATCTCCTGAAAGCAAGTTGTTTGGGAGCATCCCAATTTTGCAAATTGACTAAGATAACAGATTGTCATTGCGAATGAAGCGTTCGCGGTAGCGTCTCGTAAGAGAAGCGGAATGTTCGCCCTTGGCGTTCCCGTAGGGTAGCAATCGCAACACCTAGACCTTGCGATTGCTTCGCTCCATTTCATTACGCTCGCAATGACAAATTGTTTTTACACATTTGGGATGCTCCCTGCGTAGCTGCCTTATTTAGCAGCGCCCTTTTTTTAGAACTGATGCAGCTTGAAGATACTAAGGGTGCGAAACTATTAAGCCAAAATTATCCGGTTACAGTATTGATTATTTAAATACTAAAATCTGCACTTGAACTGGATACTTTAGACGGCTATGAGTAGCTGCTATATATTTTGTAAATCCGACAGGATGCTTAACATACAATATATAGTGCTATACCTTTGTAGCTCAAAATTTTAATAAACTACGAAGGCTTAAAAAAATTATAAAGCCGACTTTTGCAACACAACCATATTTGATGGCTAAATCAATTGTTTCAACAAAACGGCTCGGCAGGCAGTTAATCTACTGGTTGCTTGAAGAAGACCGAAGAGAGAAGGAAGGCCCTTACCGCAAAGAAGAATCACATCGTCAGCATTCTTGGTGGCAGGTGATGTGCTTGACTGGTGTAGATTATTTCTCGACCCTTGGCTATCAACCTGGGATTGCAGCACTAGCGGCTGGCGCTCTTTCTCCGATAGCTACCTTGATTCTGGTTTTGCTAACGCTCTTTGGAGCATTGCCAATCTATCGGCGCATTGCTGCCGAAAGTCCTCATGGTGAAGGGTCGATCGCAATGTTAGAGCGTTTGCTCCCCTGGTGGCAAGGCAAATTACTTGTACTGTGCTTACTCGGTTTTGTGGCAACTGACTTTATTATTACCATTACTCTGTCAGCTGCTGATGCCACAGCCCATATCATCGAAAATCCGCTAGCGCCAAATTTGCTTCACAATCAGACGATCGCAATTACCTTGATATTAGTTGCATTACTAGGCGCAGTTTTCTTGAGAGGTTTCCGAGAAGCGATTGGGATTGCAGTCGTTTTGGTGGGAGTTTATCTGCTGTTAAACTTCATTGTCGTTAACGTTGGTCTGTATCAAATATTAACTCACCCTGGAGCGATCGCTAACTGGCATACTGCACTTTTTGCCCGCCATTCAAACCCTTTGATCCTAATCGGGATCTCTCTCCTTATATTCCCCAAACTAGCGCTAGGATTGTCAGGCTTTGAGACTGGTGTTACTGTCATGCCTCTGGTAAAAGGTAGCAGTGACACTCCCCAATCTCCCAGAGGGCGGATTCGGAATACACGCAAGCTGCTCACCACTGCGGCTCTAATTATGAGCTTCTTTTTGCTTACCACCAGCTTTATAACCACTCTACTAATTCCAACCGCAGAATTTGCATCTGGAGGCAAAGCCAATGGACGGGCCCTCGCTTACCTGGCACATCTATATTTAGGCAATGGCTTTGGCACAATTTACGATTTAAGTACTATTTCCATTTTGTGGTTTGCAGGTGCATCTGCAATGGCAGGGCTGCTAAATATTGTGCCTCGCTACCTACCACGCTATGGCATGGCACCAAATTGGGCACGAGCAACGCGACCTTTAGTGTTAGTCTACACAGCGATCGCTTTTGTTGTCACAATTATCTTTAAAGCAAATGTGGAAGCTCAAGGTGGAGCTTATGCAACTGGTGTACTTGTGTTGATCACCTCAGCCGCCTTTGCCGTAACCTTATCAGCCCATCGTCACAGAGAGAAGCGGGCAAAACTCATTTTTGCAATTATCACACTGTTATTTTTATATACCACTGTTGTCAATATCATCGAAAGACCAGAAGGGATTAGGATTGCTGGGTTTTTCATCGGCACGATCATTTTTACCTCGCTGGTTTCTCGTGTTTGGCGTTCAACTGAACTACGAGCAGAGCGGATCGAAGTTGATGAACTTGCTGGCGAATTCCTTGCCGAAGAGAGTCAGGGAGCAATACGGCTAATTGCTAATCGGTTGAATACGGGTGATGTCCTAGAGTATTTTATGAAAGAGAAAGAGGTGCGCGAAGATAACCATATTCCACCTAACGATCCAATTCTATTTTTAGAAATTATGGTATCAGATGCTTCAGAATTTGCCGATGTGATTAAAGTAAAAGGGGTACAAGTTGGTGATTATCGGATTCTAAGGGCTGAAAGTGCAGCAGTACCGAATGCGATCGCAGCTTTACTCCTCTACATTCGTGACCAAACAGGTAAGATTCCCCATGCTTACTTCGGCTGGGTTGAAGGAAACCCCATACAATATTTACTGCGTTTTATCTTGTTTGGTGAAGGTGACATTGCTGTAGTTACCCGTGAAGTACTCCGTCGGGCTGAAAAGAATCCCCAGGCGCGTCCTGGTATTCATGTTGGGGGTTGAGTCACGTCGCTTTGCTTTGAATTCAAAATTCAAATCTCCATAAAGAAATTTAACTGCTCTGTATCGTTGTAGTAGTGGTCTGTCTCATTAATTTTGATGATCATAGAAGTTTGTAGTAAGGACTTTAGTCCTTGATTTTTTAAGCACTTTAGTGCTTACTACAAACTTCTTTAAAGTTTCATAATCACTGTGCTGGAGTACTAGAGGATTTACGCAAAACTATATACTGTCGGGGCAATACCCTTCGGGAAGCCGCTTTGTGTCTACATGAATTGCCCCTACCTGAAAATAAGGGTTTCGGCTATTGTTTGCGTAAGTCCTGTACTAGAGTGAAATTGGTTGAGGTTCTTTTTGAGAATAAAGGCAATCGCAATAGATTGCCCACGTTGCGGCAAATAAACCAGTGATAGAAGTAGCGATCGCTGCTGTAATACCCCATCCCACAGGCCCTAACCAGTCTGTGATCTCACTAGCGATCGCTGTGGTTGCTTTGCCAACAATATAAGCTGTTCCGGTGGCAGCAAGAGTGACTAAACCTAACTCTGCTAACATACTGAGGATTTCCTTAGTAGATAAATCCTCATGAAAATAGATTCTCCAAATAGTGGTGTACATGGCGACATCAGATGCAGCTAATACAATCTGTTTGGGAACTTCCACGCCAGGAGTTGGTGCAGCTGAAGCAGTACCGCTACCAATAGAGTAAGTGGCGATCGCCAAAGCAGTTTCTAATCTTTTCTTGCCCAAATTACTCACGGTCTGATCTCCTGTAAGCGTTGCACATATATCATCAACTTTGTACAGTCAGTTACTTTCAACTAGGTTAACTGAATCACCACAAGTCCCTAGCTATAATGCCAATTCGCTGATTAGTCATATTTAGCTCAAAGGTGGAAGAAATTGCCCTAAAATTTATGTGAGTATGAGCAGTTGAATCTTAGATTAACTTTAAAATTATTTAATTTATAAAATGCCAGACGCAGAAAAGTCCCAAAACCAGCTGGCTAATGACAAGCTGCTGCATTGGCAAGTTAGTAAAAAAGCAAATTATTCACTAATAGCCAGTGGAGAAGAGGGGATGGTGCTTCAGTTGGCTGATGGCACTATCCAGTCCTGCAATCCGGCTGGCGATCGCATTTTGGGACTGACAAGAGAGCAGCTTATAGGGCAAAATTTTCTTGATCTCAGGTGGCAATTTGTTCATGAAGATGGCTCTCCTTTACTCAGTGAAAGTCACCCGGCGATCGTTGCCCAAAATACAGGAAAACCTTGTTTAAACGTGGTGTGTGGCTTCTCTAAACCAAATGGTGAGCAAGTTTGGCTATTGTTGTCCTCCCAACCTCTGTTCCAAGTTGAAGACAGCCATCCCTACGCGATCGTTACAACTTTTTTGGATATTACCGAATCTAAGCACATCCAGCTTGAGGATGACTGTAACTGCGGACAAGATACTCAACGAGTTGATGCAGATGAATTTCAGGCACTATGGGATAGTCACCCTCTCTTTCAAAAAATTGCTGGCACTCTTCCGGGGATAGTCTACATTTATGATCTAATTGAGCAGCGAAATTCTTACGTTAATTACGAAATTGCTCAAGGTTGGGGCTACACACCAGCAGAAATTCAGGCAATGGGAAAAGAGTTACTTACCAAATTACTACATCCTGATGATTTGGCTCGACTCCCTAGCTATTTGGAAAAATTTAATTCTGCTCGTCAGGGCGAAGTTCTCAGCTTTGAATACCAAATTCAACACGCTAATGGCGAGTGGCGCTGGTTTTATAGCTATGACACTGTGTACAGCAGAAATGCTAATGGATTGCCACAATATCTTTTGGGCATCGCTTTTGATATTACAGAGCGACGACGTACAGAAATTTCTCTGCGGCAAAGTAATGAAAGGTTTGAGCTAGCAGCGGCCGCGGTTCATTGCCTAATCTATGACTGGGAGATTCAGAGAAATACTGTAGAAAGAACTCAGGGTCTAACTCAGGTTTTTGGCTACACACAACAAGAAGCTGAACCTACCTTCAAATGGTGGCAAGAACGCATCCATCCCGATGACCAACAAAGAGTTAATGACCATTTCATAGCTAGTATGACCAATGGAAACCGTTATCGCATCGAATATCGGGTGCGTCACAAGGATAACCGCTATTTGTGGGTACTAGACCAGGGGTTTGCACTTAAGGATGCAAATGGTCAGGTAGTTAGGGTGGTTGGTAGTAGTAGTGATATTACCGAACAACACGCTGCGCTACGCGAACGCCAACAAATTGAAATAAATCTGCGCGACAGTGAAGAACGGATTCGGTTAGCCACCAGCGCTGCGGAACTGGGTATGTGGTTTTGGAATATCACTACCAACGAGTTAACTTGGACAGAGAAATGTCAGCAGTTGTTTGGACTGTCTCCAGAAGCCGAAATGGGCTATGAGATTTTCCTCCGATCCATACATCCAGAAGACTGTCAAGTCATCCAGGAAGCGATCGCCCGTTCTCTGGAAGAAAAGGTTGACTGTGACATTGAATACCGCAGTCTTTGGTCTGATGGTAGCATTCATTGGATTGCTGCTAAAGGTCGCGTCTTTTATGATGCCGAGGGGAAAGCAGTCCGGTTGATGGGTACTGCTCAGGATATTACCCAGCGCAAACAGGTAGAAAATAATTTGCGCCAGCGCGAAACTCAATTAAGGCGATTAGTTGATTCCAACATTATTGGCATTATGTTCGCCACTCCTGACTACATTACTGAGGCGAACGAGGCTTTTTTAGAAATGGTGGGTTATACGCGAGAGGAAGTATTGACAGGTAAGGTACGCAGACAACATATCACCCCACCGGAATATCACGTTCTTGATGGGCAGGGAATAGAACAACTTTTAACGGTTGGGATATGTACTCCCTTTGAAAAAGAATATATCCGCAAGGATGGTTCCCGCATTCCTATACTAATTGGTGGGGCCTTGGTGGAGAAAGATCCGGCATCTTGGATCTGTTTTATTCTTGACCTCACCCCCAGAAAGCAATTAGAAAAGACACTTAGACAACAAGCAGAGGAACTCAAACAGGCAAACCGGAACAAAGATGAGTTTCTCGCCATTCTCTCCCACGAATTGCGATCGCCACTCAACCCCATTCTAGGATGGTCATCGCTACTCAAAAGCCGCAAATTTGATGAAGCTACTACAAATCGGGCTTTAGAAACCATCGAAAGAAATGCTCAATTGCAAATTCAATTAATAGATGAGTTGCTGGATGTGTCCCGAATTATTCGCGGTAAGCTCAACCTGACTTTTGCCACTGTTAACCTGGCATCTGTAATTGATGCTGCATTAGAAACAGTCCGGTTAATTGCTCAAACCAAATCCATCCAGATAAAAATACAGCTTGACGCCAATGTTGTTAAAGTATTAGGCGACTATTACCGCTTACAGCAAGTTATCGGGAATTTACTCTCGAACGCAGTTAAGTTTACTCCCCCCAATGGTTCAGTGGAAGTTAGCCTATCATTGAGTAGTAAATTGACTTCCCACTCAGCATTAATTAAAGTCAAAGACACAGGTCTTGGTATTTCCCCCGAATTCTTACCCCACGTATTTGAATATTTTCGACAAGCTGATAGCAGCACAACCAGGAAATTTGGCGGGCTGGGGCTGGGATTAGCAATAGTTCGTCACTTAGTAGAGTTGCATGGTGGGACTGTAACAGCAGACAGTCCAGGAATTGGCAAGGGAGCAGTGTTTACTGTTAGACTGCCCGTCATGAAAGAGAGTGGGGCAACAGGGAAAGCAGAAGGAGTAGGGAAAGCAGGGGAGAAATTTAACTCGTCACTTCTGCGGGGATTGCGGATTTTGATTGTCGATGATGATATTGACACACGGGAGTTTTTGCACTTTTTCTTACAACAGAATGGAGCATTGATAACTGCCGCAGCATCGGTAACTGAGGCGCTGGCTAACATAGCACAGACTGTACCTAATTTATTAATCAGTGATTTAGGAATGCCAGAAATGGACGGCTACAGCCTGATTAGGCTGCTCAGAGCCATGCCCAAGGAAGAGGGTGGGGAAATTCCAGCGATCGCCCTTACCGCCTATGCTGGAGAAAGCGATCGCGATCGAGTCTTAGCAGCTGGTTTTCAGAAACACATTGCCAAACCAGTCAAACCAACTGAATTACTGACCTCAATTGCAGATTTGCTTAAAGAGAGAGTGAGGAGTAGGGAGTAGTGTAGTTAATCCAAAGTTTAACTGAAACCTAATCCAATTCCCGGCGTCCTTCCAACGCCCTCGCCAAAGTTATCTCATCTGCATACTCCAAATCACCACCTACAGGTAAACCAAAAGCAATCCGCGTCACCTTGGTAAATGGTTTCAGTAGCTGACCGATATATAGTGTTGTTGTCTCCCCTTCTACACTCGGACTAATTGCGAGAATTACTTCTTGAGGTTTTTGCTGACTTACCCGACGCTGCAAAGCCAGTATAGTCAACTGTTCTGGGCCAATTCCATCAATTGGCGAAATCACCCCACCCAAAACATGATACTTGCCTTTATATTCGCGGGTTTTTTCCAGTGCAATCACATCACGAGGATCTGCTACAACACAGATAGTGTTGTTATCACGGTTGGCATTGCGGCAAATTTCACAAACAGGTTCAGCAGATAAGTGAAAGCAAACAGAACACAAACCTATCTGTTTTTTTGCCTCAATCAAAGCTTGTGCCAAAGCTTCTACTTCTGCTTCTGGTCGCTTCAAAATATGCAAAGCTAGTCGTTGAGCACTTTTTGGGCCAACTCCCGGCAAGCGTTGCAATTGCTCAATTAACCGTGCTAAAGGGCGTGCGTAAACCGTTGTCTTGTCTCCAGAATATTGTCACTTTAACTATATGATGACATTTTTCGGGTACTTCCATCTCTCTGGTAAGCTAAAACACATATAATTCGCAGGTTAAATTTAATTAAACTCTTGTGGGGTGGGCCGAAAAGCCACTGGTGTCAACAAAGACGCGAAACCGCACGTCCGCCAGGATTGTAAATCCCTGTCTCATAGCTAAAGTCCTCTGAAGAGGACTAAGATAGCGCGAAAATTTTCAGTCTACTTCAGTAGACTTGAGCAATTAGTCAGGAATTTACAATCTCTGGTGGGTGAACAACACCCAATCAGTACGCTATTTTTGGCAAAAGTAGACACCAGTGGCATCTTGCCCGCCCTGATAATGTAACTTTAATGCCTATTAGCTTATGGCGTTTATTGTGGAAGCTGTTCCAGAAGGCATGAGGAGGAAGAAAGAATCGTTACCCCAGATGGGACGAGGCAATACAAGAACATCTTAAAATATGCGCTCCAGTTTTTGCACTCTCAATTAAGTGGAATAAAAAGCCCCTGGTCAAGACCAGGGGTGTCCATCTTTTCTTTATTCCCTCATATTAGAATCGCATCTGTGAAGCTATAGTAAATCCGTAGTAATGCAATTACTGCATTAGACTAATGATTATTTTGCAATTATCTAGCTAATTTACAGTCATTGCGAGCGTTCGCGCAGCGTCTCGTAGAGAAGCGAAGCAATCCCAAGGACTGGGATTGCTTCGCTGTGCAATGACGTTGTGTAATTAATTTTGTTCGACTACTTAGGAATTTCTCCAGTGTCACGGATAATAGCGATGTCTATGACGGGCTACGCCTACGCTTCTTTCTAAAAAAAAAGTTTAGCACTCAGCTAAACTTTTATATATTTAGTGCTTAAATAGACATTCCAGATTAATTTAGACTTTATTTTTTAGCCGTTCATCTTCCCATAGACTGTATCCAAATATCTTAAAGACTGATACACCATTACCTGATAACTCATAATAAAAGGCTTGGTTAAACCAAGCCTCTATATATACCAAGCATTTACTACACCAAGATTAATTTAGACTGACTCTTACTTTTGTTCATCTTCCTATAGGCTGTATCCAAATATTCTGAAATCTGATATAAAATTTCCTGGTTACTTACTAAAAAAAAGGTTTGGCTATAAGCCAAACCTCAATAATTGCTGTGCTTAACAACGTACTAAATTAATTTAGTTCTACTCTGTTTACAGATCATCATCCTAGAGAATGTGTATAAATATTCGGGAATCTGGTACTGGACAAATTAGTAAAAATATTAACTGGTTTATTTTAAAAATATATAAAGTATCTATCTAAAGTATTAAAAAAGCTTTTAAGAGTCTATCTTTCGCTGGTCTAAGTTTTTATAAAAAAAACCCTGGGTATTATTCCAGGGTGCATACACGTTTTTCAGGCATTAACAGGCTGAATAATAACTCTGTAAAATAGTTATTTCTACTATCCATAGAATGATACAAATATTGATCTATATATGGTATTGATACTTTTTTGTTGCTTGGTTCATTGATATAGCAATCCTATTTGATCGGCAAACACCGTCAGGTTTAGATCCTAGACTTTTTGAAGAAGTCGGGGATTTGTTTGTTCAGAAATCCTGCAAGGATTGTTATGGATGGTGTTTGATAATACTAAATACATAGATTTAAATCATGTTTTCTATTTCTTTAGTATCAGGTAAAAAAATTGCAATCTGATATCAAGCTCTTATATAAAGCCAGTTAAATTAATAGATTCTAGAATAAGTATTTTGCTGATTATTTTGACGTTTCACTTGCTTGTTTTTACTCACAAAAAAGGCATGGCTTTTAGCCATGCCTATATATACCAAGTGTTTACCATACCTAGCTAATTTAGAATTACTTTGATTTCACTTCATCTGTCTCTAGTCGGTTTACAAAACTTCTCCGAGGTGTTGGCAAGTTAATAATTTATTTATATAAAAAGGCTTGCGCTCAACTAAATATTAATCTAATACCAGTGCTTTATATAGTCTATATGAAATTATACTTAATTGTAAATTACGTCAATTAAAAGATGAAGTTAGAAGTATAAATTGCAAACAAATATAGCAACTGGGAAAAGACATATTGTTAACAAAGTTAGTTACATAATAATAATTACTGTGTGTAATTCTGTCAAGAATTTACCAGATGTTTAACCAGTCACTTAATAAAAAAAGGCTTGGTTCACCACCAAGCCCTAGATAAGAGTAGAGTCTCTCAGCAGAATTTAGTCATTTTAGTCTATCAATACATCTGTCGTTAGGGAGTATACAAATATAGGACTTACGCAAAACCACATGCGGTAGGGGCAATACCCTGCGGGAAGCCGCTCCGCGTCTACATGAATTGCCTCTACGGTAAAATCATGGTTTCGGCTATTGTTTGCGTAAGTTCTAAAATATTACAAGAGTTGTTGCTACACGATGAGGGTAGCCATAAAAAAGGTTTAGCACTTAGCTAAACCTTGGTAGAAAGCAGTTATTCGACACACCAGAATTAATTTAAAGCTACTCTTACTTCTGGTCATCTTCCTCTAGGATGTGTACAATAATTCTAAAATCTGATAGAAGCTGATATAAACAACATAGCAATTAATACAACTTTCTTTAGATAGATAAAATTTTAATACTATGTAATTAAAATAAAATTTGTTACATCTCATATCAAGATACAACGATGGTCTAATTAAATCAATAAACAGGCAAAAATTTCAGCAAGATTTTGATTGTATTAATCTTCAAAAAATGCTGTAATTAATCTATGCCTTTCAGAGAATTTCATTCATGTTTAGGATATAAAAATGCATTTAAAATTGAACGTAAATCCTTGAGAAATATTATAAAGATAATCTGGCGATCGCTAATAATTAGCTAAGTACAAATCACCAAGGTTTTGTAGTAAATAGGGAAGCTATTTACCCTGATACTCTCTACGAAAGCGAATCTGACGCTCGTACCTCGGTGTCACTAATGCCGCGCTATTGAGCGTCACAGCCCGTTGTAGACATCGCGCTATGGTAACAGTAGTAGACAGTGTTAGAAAAACAATGATTGTCAATAAAGAAGAAGTAATATCTAAACAATCAGCAGCTTGCTTTCAGGAAGTTATCAAAATTAATCTATTGGTTTGCTGACTTGTAAAAACCTACTCAATCGCGTCTGTGCAACCAAGCAAGATTGTGTTTAAATTATATTCAGTACGCAAAATCCAGTAAGGAATTTAACAGTTAATGGCTTAGATTACTTATTTATCCAGTAGCTTGAAAATTAAAAGCATGCACAGATCAAGCAATACTGTTATAAATAATTACCCCTCTTTCTATATTAAAGTTATGATGAACTCATTCAGAAAATATTCTGTAATTTTGCGTATAATCGAAAAGTATCTGGTAAACCTTTCAGCGTGAGGTTCTCTTACCTCAGTAATTTTGGTGTGGGTAAGGATTATCAGCTAGACAAAAGCAAAACACAAATCAATTCTAACTGAGAACTATTCTATTGTTCGCAGAATTCATCGTCTTAATCTCTCAATAAAGACGATGAATCCTAATAAAATCTTCTGGAGAAGAGATGTATTTGACCAATTCATTCATGAGTGATGAAAAAAAGCAAAACTCTCACCAGCCTTTGATTTTGGCAGTGGAAGATCATGATGATAGTCTCCTGCTAATTAGTTATGCCCTTGAGTCAATGGGTTGTAGATTTATTTGTCAAACAGATTGTTCTGCAACGGTGCTGGTAGCTAAAGAGTATCAACCAGACTTAATTTTGTTGGATATTTTGTTACCAGGACTCAGTGGTATTGATGTTGTCCATCATCTGAAGCAAGAACCTCTAACTTGCACAATTCCAGTGGTTGCAGTCACAGCTTTAGCTAGCAGGGAGGATCAAGAACGTATCCTCAAAGCGGGGTTTAATGATTACATCTGCAAACCCTATATGATTGAAGACTTAGAGGCTATAATTCGCCGTGGACTGGGGAAAATATTGAATCTTCACTCCACTTTTGAGCTTTGTCAGGATTAGTAGTCTAGGAGCAGAATATGAAGTGAATAAAAGAACTTAAATGTTTTTAGGTAGTTGTACAGTGAACAGACTACCTTTACCTAGTTCAGAGGCGACCTGGATAGTTCCTGTATGCGCTTCTACAATCCGATGGGATAGATGTAGTCCTAAACCACTACCTGAGCGTTTATTTTTACCTTGGCGAAATCGCTCGAAAATTGTTGCCTGATCTTCTGGCGCAATTCCATATCCTGTATCTTGTATCTCAATTGTTACTGAATCTTGATTTCCTGGATGAGGTGATGTTTCAAAAATGCGGATTGTTATGCCTCCTGTATCTGTAAATTTGATGGCATTTGCGATCAGGTTGTTTAGCACCCGCCGTAGTTCTAAGCGATCGCCCATAATAATACCAGCGTTTTGACCCAGTGGGTCTAATTCACTGGTGTCTATTTTCAGGGTTAGGCCTTTTTCACTAGTTAAAGGACTTAGTTCGCTCACTACTTCTTGAGAAATATCACGTAAATCGCATTCCTCCCAATTTAACGTTTTTTTACCTGCCTCAAAGCGATAGACTTCTAACAGGGTGTTCACCATTTCCATCAAATTTTGGTTACTGCGAATCATCACTGCGATCGCCTGTTTCATTTCCGGCGAAATTTTGCAGAATGTTTCCATTTCAAATAAATTCAACATCCGATCGGCGGCTACAAGGGGAGTTCGCAAATCATGAGTCAGGCGGGAAACAAAGTCTTCCCGTTGGCGGGCCATTTTTTGTTGTTCGTCTAGACTTTGCTTGAGACGTAATAGCGATCGCACTCTTGCCAATAGTTCATCAGTATCAAATGGTTTACGGATAAAATCGTCAGCACCAGCATCTAAACCTTCGACAACGCTAGATTCGTGAAAGGCAGTAATCAACAGAATTGGGATATAAGAGATCGCCGGGTTCTTCCGAATCCGACGGGTAACTTCATAACCATCCATCCCCGGCATCATCACATCTAACAAAATTAGATCGGGTGGAGATTTGTCAATTTGCCGCAAAGCCTTTATTCCATCTGAAGCCAAATCAATTTCATACCCCTCACTTTCTAAAATTGTTTGAACCAAAACGAGATTATCTCGAGTGTCGTCAACTGCAAGAATACGATAAATTTTATTATTTTCAACTAAAGACATGACTTTTATCAGTTTTTTTGGGAAGTAATTTATAATTTAAATTTAGGATATCCTATTGGTGTATTCCTGGCTTGAGAAGATGAGTGATACGGATTTTTAGTAGAGAAAAAAACTCCATCGCCTTCTAATTGTAAAGCTGGAGCGTCAGGTGCTCCAGTCGTTAATGTGATTTGACGCGGCAATTCAATTTTAAACATTGAACCGATCCCTATTTTGCTCTCAAGAAAAATTTTGCCCCCCATCATTCGCACCAGCGAATCTATAATTGCTAAACCCAGACCTGTGCCTGGATATTTGCGAGTGATAGTTTGATCGACTTGCCGAAATGCTTCAAAAATCCGTTTAAAATCTCTGGGTGCTATGCCAATACCTGTATCCCTAACAATAATTTCCACTCGATTTGCTGGTAGTTCCTTAAGTTCAACCCAAATCTCGCCAGAGTCGGTGAACTTAATGGCGTTGGAGAGGAGGTTAATTAAAATCTGTTTTACACGAACTGGATCGTTAAATACTAAAGGATTTTGCAAATCGATTTGGACTAACAATGAGAGATTTTTAGCATCAGCTAGGGAACGCATTTCACCTACAGCGAGATTTATTATTTTTGATACATCAAATATTTCTGCCTTTAAGTCTAATCGTCCTGCCTCCAGCTTAGAAAAGTCGAGAACTTCATTCAGCAGCATTAGCAAATGCTTCCCATTATTCAAGATGCGCTCAACCATATCAGCTTGCTGGTGAGTTAATTGACCGAACTTAGGACGCAGCAAGATTTGCGAAAAACCAATAATCGCATTCATCGGTGTTCTGAGTTCGTGAGACATAGTTGCCAAAAAATGTGATTTTAGCAGTGATGCCTCAGACAGCTTGAAGTTTTGCATTTGAATCTGTTGCTGTTGTCTCTCCAATTCTTGGTTTTTACGAATGAGTTGTTCATGACTCTCCCTGAGTTGCTGGTTCGCTAAATCTGCCTGCATTTCAGCCCGATAAACCCGAATTGCACTCCGCAAAACCTGTGCTAAGTTTTCTGGAGATATCCTAGACTTAGAGAGATACTCTGTAGCACCAGCTTTGATTAATTTAACAGCAATTTGTTCATCTTCTTGACCAGTTAGGACTACTAAAGGAACTTGAATTTTTAAAGAGCGTAGCTGCTGGATAAAGGTTAGTCCATCGTGGTTTGGTAAGCGATAGTCGAGGAAAACACAATCATAAGCAGTACTGCTTAAGGCAGAGAACGCATCATTGGCATCGCCTACCTCACACAGTTCCATTTGCACACCTGCTTCAGTCAGGGCACGACGGACTGTCATCCGGTCTACTTGATCATCGTCTACGACCAAAATTCTCAGCGTCTCTTCCATCGGTTTTTATTTTCGCCGCCAAACATAAGTTGATGTATAACATTTCTCTTTTCAGATTATCCAACTAAAGAATATAAGATTTCGGACATCTAAAATCTGTAACTTGATTAACTAAGACATTTTGCATAATCTCCAATACTTGTTGAATGTTGCCATAATCTCAACAAACTTAGAGAAGATAACAGCCTTCAGGATATATCCAGTTCGGACATTTCCTTGGGTTGAATTCAGTCTGCTTTATCCTTAATCTGGTTAATTTACCAGAGCCGGGGAATTAAACTTCTAGCAAATGACCAATGGCTCCCAAAAAATTAGCAATTTCCAAACCGAAAACTATTCCTCTGAAGGCAGCAAGCAGAACTGATAGAAAGTAAAATAAAATACTTTACTAAGCTTAAAACAATTGTAAATGAGTGAGCAAGCGACCGTCGTCAGCCATTGGTGAGAGTTGCATACCATTATTGTGTACCATTAGCTTGAACAGTTTTACCCATCAAATTGTTTAGACCACAGGTAAATAAGAAAGTACTGCCTATACTTACTATTTGTGAATCTGAAGTAATCCTACCTCCCATAACTTCGCCAACTTTCTTAACGATCGCCAGACCTGTGTTAGTATCTTCCGGGCGATCGCGGATTTATGCTGTTCGCAAAATTACCAAAACTTACCGTAAATTTTAGGAAGAATACCAAGTGCTTCTAAACCTCAACCATCGAGACACACGGATGATTCCCTTCGGAGAGTATTCCTATTGGCTCCAGCAATCTGGTAAATCCAAAGGTTTGGTTAAAAATCGCTCGAAACAATCGTTTACTTTCTTGTAAAATAACTTCCACCCTTTGTAATTTGTCCATTTTCGTAAGCTTTTTTCAAGCTTCATCCAAGATAATAGTAATTAACCAATGGAACATAGCAACTTCAGGCTGAATTCTAAGCAAGAGCGAGCAATTTAGCATTCGTCTCAATATTTCATACTTTTTGTGCAAGTATCCATATATCTTCAGCTAGATTTGTCCTCTATCGAAATATAAAAAAATCGGGTAATTATTATTTCTATCGGTGGATGCAGACTGCTTGAAATATCATCTATCTTTAGTTTGGGAAAATAAGAGTTAGAGCTTATAAAAGGTAATACTTTGAAAGATGCAAACAGCGTAAAAGTGAGTGTAGCGATGAATGAAATTAGTATTATTTTAATTGAAGATCATGACTTAACGAGAATGGGGCTACGAGCGGCATTACAGTCTCACAGCGCATTGAAGGTAATTGGCGAAGCAGCAAATGCTACCCAAGGATTAAAACTTTTAGAAACGGCAAAGCCAGATGTAGCTGTGGTAGATATCGGTTTGCCTGACATGGATGGCATCGAACTCACGCGGAAATTCAAACGCTACCAAGCTGAAACTGGGCAATCGAATACGAAGATTTTGATCTTGACAATGGATCATACAGAGGATGCTGTACTTGCAGCCTTCGCGGCGGGTGCTGATTCTTATTACATGAAAGAAACAAGCATCAGTAAATTAACGGAGGCAATCCAAGCAACTTACGGCGGTAACTCTTGGATTGATCCGGCAATTGCTAACGTGGTATTGCGGAAGATGCGGCAAGGTATTCCTGGAGAAAGCCAAAGCTCTGACAAACCAAAGACTGTAAAAATTGAGGCGCTAGCATCAGAATATGAGCAAGTTTTAGAAACATACCCCCTGACTCAACGGGAACTGGAAATCTTAGAGTTGATTGTCGCTGGGTGTAGCAATGGGCAAATTGCTGAGAAACTCTACATTACAGTTGGTACTGTGAAAACCCACGTTCGCAATATTCTAAATAAACTGTGTGCTGATGACCGGACTCAAGCTGCTGTGAGGGCCTTACGTTCTGGGTTGGTGGCCTAAGGGATTAGGGAGCAGGAGAGAATGAGGGAGATGAGGGAGAAATAGTCAATGCCCAATTCCATCATTCCAATCTTTCCCGCAAGCAATTAGCAATGCGTAGTGCGGCCCCTGGTTTACCCATGCGTCGCCCACCATTTTCGGCAATAATTTGCAAATTATCAGGATTTTTGAATAGAGATTGGACAACCTTCGCTACTTCTGCGGGCTGATCAATTAAAATTAGAGATGATCCCAAAAGACGGCTTTGAGCTTCAGCAAAGGTGGGGTTATATTGGGGCCCATTACCGGGAATTGCGATCGCAGGTTTCCCTAAACCGATAAACTGTTCTGTGGCTGTACCTGCCATTGCGATCGCTATATCTCCCAAATGCAAGCAATCATTATAAGCTTGCTGTGTCAGTAGTAAGTATGCATTTCTTTGTTTAAATGTCAAGATATTTGCATCGGGAAGTTTGATAGGTGATGCTGATTCAGTTCGCCAGCCTTGGGATTGCACACTTTGGGATAAAATATTAGAGTCTAAACCTGGTGCGATCGCACCTAAAAAAACTACTGTGTTAGAAGTATAGAAGATCGAATCTCGCTCCTGGAAACTTGCCATTAACGCAGATACGGCAATCATAATTTTTTCCCAGTTGGTGTATGCCTCTGGCGGACGGGAACCAGGAAGAAGAGTAACCACAAAAGGTCTAACTGTCTCTTGCTGTTGGCTATCCTGGCTATAAAATTGTTGGCGTGAAAAGGTCGGTTCTAGACTATCCATCATGGGATTACCTAAATGAAAAGCTGGAATTGGCCATTGTTTTAATGTTTCCGTCGTCAGCGCATCTCTGAGGAACACCGCCTTACAACGGCGACGACTCATCAACCAACGTTCCCAAGGATGGTAAACTGAACCAGAAAAGTTTTCCCAACGCGCATCCTTGGATTTCCGTGGTAATAATCCAGCTTCATCTCGCACATAATATTCAGATTTCGCCGTACCCACAAAAGCATAATTAGCGCCACTGAAAGTTGCAAACAATAGCGGGACAATATCTCCCACTGCTAAAATCGCTCTTTTATTACCTAATTTTTTTTGAGAACTCACCCAACGACGGATAGCTTTAATTTGGCTGAGGGTAAGTTGCAATAAACCACCGCGTACATCCCGCGCTAATTGGCGTCCATCCATATAAATAAAGCCGCCAGAAGGCATAGTGCGGACTGAACCAATGAGTGGGATATCCAACTGTTGGTAAGCATGTCCTTCACCTACCAGAGGTAAAGCAAATATCTCAGGTGGGTTTGATTGTCGTTGGAGTTCTTGCAAAATCCGAACTGCAATGACATCTTCACCATGACCATTACTTAATACAAGTAACCGCAAAGGAGAAGTTGCAGATTGCGAGTTAGAGGCTAGAGATAACCGAGATACATTACTCATAAGAAACAAAAGCTCAAAATTAACTGTCTGTTTAGGTAAGAGGTATAAATAGGGAAATCGGCAAAGAAGCTGGAAGTTAGTATTATCCCTATTCGCTAGCGTCTCTACAACTAACTCCCAGTTAATTAGGTTAAATATTATGCGAGTTTCTGCTACTGCAATTTTTACTTTAGCTACTTTAACTGCTGCCAATGTCACTCAGCAAGCAACGGCTACACCTGCTAAAACCGTTACTCCAACTGCAAAAGCTGGTAACTTGGTGGTGCCGATAATTGAAGACACTCCCGCACGGGTAGAGACAATTGCTTCCCCAGAAACTATAGTTGCACAACAATTTTCCCGAAATCCTGTCGCTGTGCAAACAGGTGCAAGCAAAAATTCCACAGTAGTTTTAAAGTCAGCACAAGAGTTAAATTCTAAAGTTGTCCTCCCTCCTTCCCCTGCTCCCTCATCTCTCCCTCTTCCTGCTTCATCCCCCAAAACCCCTACTACTGAGAGTGATTTAGTAGTCACAGCTACAGATGTACAGGTAGTGGGAGCCAATCAAGAATTGCAAGATATCATTCGTAAAGTCATTAAAACCCAGGCGGGTGGAGAAACCAGTCAAAGCCAGCTACAAAAAGATGTAGCAGCAATTTTAGATACAGGTTTATTTAGCAATGTCAGTGTGAATAGCTTTAGCACACAGGCTGGATTGAATGTAGTTTATCAAGTACAGCCTGTGATTGTGCGATCGCTGCAATTATCTGGTGCTAAAGTACTTACTTACCAGATAGCTCAACAACGTTTGCAATCTCAGATTGGAACCACCATCAGCCCCACTGGACTCCAGCAAGCAGTAGCACAAATTAACAAGTGGTACGCCGATAATGGTTATAACTTAGCGCGGGTGTTATCAATTAAACCCAATCCTCAAGGCATTCTCACTGTGAATGTCGCTGAAGGTTTGGTGGGTAATATCAAGTTTCGCTTTGTCAACGATGAGGGTAAAACCGTTGATAGCAAAGGTAATCCAGTCGCAGGACGCACTAAACCAGATTTCCTGCAACAGCAACTCAAGTTAAAACCTGGTCAAATCTTCCAAGAAAATGTCGTTAAACAAGATATACAGCAGCTATATCGGACTGGTTTATTCGAGAGTGTGAATGTTGCCTTAGAAGGGGATGCGACAAAACTGGATTTAGTCTACCAATTAAAAGAAACTGGGGCGCGTGGTGTTAACTTGGGTGGTAGTTACAATGCTGATCAGGGATTAGTAGGTACAATCAGCTATCAAGATCAGAATGTCGGCGGTATTAATGATACTTTAGGTGTGAATGTTGGTGTAAGTAGCCGAGACTTGCAGTTTAATACCAAATTTATCAGTCCCTATCGGACAACTAACCCCGATCGCTTGGGCTACACTATAAATGGTTTTCGTAATCGAGAACTTTCGGAAACCTTTGATGACAAGATTAATTTGCCCAATGGCGACAAAGTGCGGGAAGGTCAAATTGGGGGTGGTATCAGCTTACAGCGACCAATTGACAACTGGAATACCTCATTAGGATTAAACTATACCCGAACTAGTATTCGCGATCGCCAAGGTAATATTACCCCAAACGACGCTCAAGGCAATCCCCTTTCTGCCAGTGGAACTGGTGTTGATGACCTAACTACCGTATCCTTCACCGCCACCAAAGACCAACGAGATAATCCTCTCAATCCAACTCAAGGTTCTGTTTTAAGTCTGAGTACAGAACAATCAGTACCCATCGGTGAAGGGAATATTTCTCTCAATCGTCTCAAAGCCAACTACAGCCAGTATTTACCAGTCCAGTTATTTAACAGCAAACAGCCACAAGTATTTGCAGTGAATGTCCAAGCTGGTACCGTCATTGGGAATTTACCGCCCTACGAAAGCTTTAACTTGGGTGGTTCCAACTCAGTTCGCGGTTACGATTCTGGAGATGTCGGCAGTGGGCGTAGTTACGTTTTAGCTTCCGCAGAATATCGTTTCCCAGTTTTACCAATCGTCGGCGGTGTATTATTTGCCGACTTTGCCTCAGATTTAGGTTCTGGTGATACTGTATTGGGAGATCCGGCGGGTGTGCGGGACAAACCAGGTTATGGTTTTGGTTATGGGGCTGGAGTGCGATTAAATTCACCACTAGGTTTAATTCGGGCTGACTATGGTATTAATGACCAGGGTGAAAGCAAAGTCCATCTAGGTATTGGTCAGCGATTTTAATCTGAGAGGATATTTGAAAATACATTATCCGAAACCCTTGTAGAGATGTAGCAGTGCTATGTCTCTACATTTTTTTCACTCATATCTCTATTCGCGATCGCTACTGAAAATAACTTTTATAAATTGACAAATTTATTACACAATATTTAATAATATATACATTTCAATAATCAAAGGAAAAAACTATTGTCACAGTTTTGCAGCCATTAATTTTTTAATAGTCCTAATCAGGCAGAATATAAAAAAATATTATAAGAATAGTATGGAAAAAAATGTTATTAATGCCAGCCTTTCTACTCAGAATCTAACCTTTCGCCCAGGTGATACTCCTGTATCATTTGAGGTAACTGTCAATAATGATAGCGATCGCTTTGTCAATTTTCAGATAGAAATTACCGCAGCCGGAGAAACCCGGAATACGGGATATCGCTGGTATCGACTTGAACCAGAGGTAGCGGCAGCCAAACCACCAGGCAGTAGTACCATATTCCAAGTTTTCGTATTCAATACACCCATTCCGGGATTTGTCGGTACTGTCAACTTGATGGTAAATATTTTTTCACCACAATTAGCCCAACAGTGCAGACTTGTGCTCCGCCTGAAAATCGAGCGAGACAACAGACCAACACATTTAAGTGTAGAATTGCCTGTACGAGAGTTCCAAGTTTATCCCCGCAATTCTGTAGATATACCAGTAAGAGTCCGAAACTTGGGGCAACAACCAACAGAAGTAGTATTACGTTTTACAGGTGTTGATCCATCTTGGCTCGCTGGCAGTGCAGAACGCCGATTATCCTTAGATCCAGGTGGTTTAGCAGAAGCCACATTCCAATGTCAACCTCCTTCTGTAGTGCAAGCGCCCAGTCAAAATTACCCTTTTACTATTGAAGCTGTTAGTAATAATGGTTATCCAACTAATGCCGAAGGTAAGATTGAAGTTTTGCCTGTGGGTTTTATAGATTTTACTACTACACAAAAACACCTCAAAATTCCGAGTAAATCGGCATGGTTGCCTGACTGGAAATCAGATACAGCTTCCGTTGAATTACTATTTAAAAATGCTAGCAACCTCAACCAACAAATTAATATCCAGGTGCAGGGTAGAGACTGGCGAAAATGTACTTTTAAAAAGCTTCCCGAAATTGCCAATCTGCATCTAGGAGAAACAAGTAAGATCATCCTGGATGTGAAAACAAAACGTCCTTGGCTAGGAATCGGCAAAACTTTGTTGCTAGAGGCTAAATCGGAATTATCCGACCAACGTTTAGGAAGTACAGACCCCGCCACGCAGACATTAGAAGTGGAGACTCTGCCAATTATACCTTTATGGCTACAGCTAGCTGCGATCGCACTTTTAGCCGCACTCCTAGCATTAATACTGCAACCAAGAGGTGTAATGCATACACGTTCTGTAAACTCAGTCCGTTTCAGTGGCATTGGTTTATCTGTAGTCAGTGGCTCAGATGATTGCACCTTAAGACTTTGGAGAATCGGTACTGATAGCTTAGATCCTGACGATACGGTAAAATATGCTGGGCAACCTATTGCTTGCGAGCAACCACAACAGCCCAAAGGTTTGATGGCGATTACCGATGACGCTGTAGAAGTCTTACGTTTCATGCCGTTACAAAATGATCGTGCTGCTGTTGGTCTAGATAACGGTGTAATTGAACTCAGAGATGTACCATCAGGTGCAAAGATTAGCCAACTTCAAGACCTTAAAGATTCTAAGGCAAAAGGCGATCGCGTTTTTGACCTAGCATTTACCTCAAACTCACTTAACTTATTCAGTGGCTATGGCAGTGGTAAAGTTAGATTATGGTCAAGACCAGCGCCTAACAGCGATTTTCTGCCAGAACCGCAAGTTATCGACGTCCAAAGTACTTTGAAACTATCAGGTTTCCAAGTCCGGGCATTAAATCTCAGTCCAGATGCAAAAACTCTAGTAATTGCCGGAAACTTTAAGCGTTTCATTTTATGGCAATGGAATCCAACTCAGTCTGATAAACAATTCCCTAGTTTATCAGTGCAAAATCTAGAAAAACTAGACCCATTAGTTGGACGTGAAGACTATGTTTGGGGATTGGCTTTTGTTCCTAACTCAACAGAAAAAATCCTCGCAACCTCCGATTCTGCCGGATTCATTACGATTTGGAATTTAAATCAGTGCCAAACTGCCAAAAATCCAAATCCGCTCGAGCAAATAAAAGAACTCAATTGCTCACCACTAGACCGTTGGTCAGCATCAAAAACATCTGTGCGTAGTCTGGCATTTAGTGATGATGGTGGTCTGTTAGTAAGTGGTGGCGATGATGGACGAGTTGTGGTTTGGTATTTAACCCCCGAACATAAACTCGACAAAACAAAGGCAGCAGAAGGTAAAACAATTTACCAAAGCTCTAAAAAAATCAATAGTATCGACTTGAAAACTAATCAAGGAACCATGATTGTGAGTGGTAGTGAAGATTTTCAGGTCAAACTACACCGCATCAAATAAGGGAGTCAATGACATGCAAGCTAAATTCAATCCACTGCAAGTTATTATCAACCCACCTGGAATTCAATTTGGGATGCCAGGAGATACCATTGAACTCTATGTTGTTGTAATCAATCAAGGAGACCAGAGTGCAGTTATTGACTTATATTTTGTTTTTGACGAAGTATTTCAAAATTTAACTGGTTGGTCTAGTTCTCCTAGAGAAAGTTTAGCATTAGCCCCAGGGCAGAATAGTGACGAAGTAAAATTTGAGTTTCAAATCGCCGCAAATGCTCTCCCCGGAACCTATGACTATACATTAGTTGTAGATTCCCCTCTACATTATCCACAAGACACTCCTATAACCTTCCCAAATCAAATTAAGGTTCTGCTAAAAGAACAGACTGCAATTCGGGTGAATGACCCGACATTTTCCATTAGACCTAACACTAACCCCAACAAGCCGCTAATTTTTAATCCTAGTGAGCCTCTGCTAGTCGAGGTGATAGTTGACAATCGCTCTTATCTGGTAGATAGGTTCCGTTTGAGTTGCCCAGATTTAGATGATGACTGGTTCACAATTAATTATCCTGCAACTGGATTTGAAGGGCCAGGGTTGGTATCTGAAGTGACAGCACTAGAACTCAACCCTGGTACTCAAGGTCAAATATTGTTAAAATTTCACCCACCTGCGGATACTATTGCAGGAAGCTATTCTCCGACAATCCGCTTATATTCGGAAAACTCTCCAGACTTAGTGCTGTTGGATTTGGTCTACATCCAAATTCCGACAAATTATCGCCTAGATGTAGAACTTCATACCATCTTGGGACAAGTTAGCCGTAGTCTTGGAAAGTATGAATTATCACTATATAACCAGGGTAATATTGTCCGCGAACTGATATTAAGCTTAAGAAGTAGAGACGAAGAAGAACTATATACTTATAAATTTGATCCGACAGAAGTAAGACTATTACCCAATAGAAGCGCTGCGGCTAATTTGACGGTTAAACCCAGGTCTTGGTGGCGACGACCGTGGTTTGGTGCAGGGTTAGTGGTCAACTTTCAAATCGATATTAAAGACCCACAAAATTTACCTCTACCTAACACCTTGCCTCAAGGAACGTTGGTATGGAAATCCCGTCCTTGGTGGCAATTTCTTCTTTTAATTTTGACAGTTTTGGGGTTAATAGGAGGGATAGGATTCATAATTTGGCGAATTTTAAACCCTGATCCTTTGAGATTAGAAAATTTTAGTGCAAAAGATTCTCAAATCACTGAAGGTGATGAGGTAGCTTTGAATTGGGAAATTCAGCACTATAAACAATTACAAAAGTTGGTTTTGACGGTAAAAGGTTCGCAACCTATTCAGCCTATTACCTATGACTTTAACAATGGTATTCCTGAAACACTGGGAAAAATAAGCGCTAATGAAATACCTCCTTGTCAGGTGCAAGACAAAGAAGAACTAATTTGTAGCAATGTTAAAACTGGAGTGAAAACAAAAGGGAATTACACTTTTGTTTTACAAGCATTGTATCGTAATGGTATCCAATTATTTTCTCCAAACAACCAAGTAGCCAGCCAAACAACCCAAGTAGAAATAGTTGAAAAACAAATTGCAGAAGTACTGAGTTTTCAAGTAGATAAACCACTGTATACAAAAGGTCAAAATATTCTTTTAAGTTGGACAATTGCACGTCCATTGTTGCTGGCACAGATTCAAATTGCTGGCAGTGCAGATGATGGTACATCATATAGCGAACCAATTGTTTATAAATTCAATCAAGGTAATATCACTGATCCAAAAGTTCAAAAACTATGTACACAACAAAATCAACAATTGCGATGTACAAATATTCCTCTATCAGCATATAAAGCCGGTAAATATGCGTTTGAAATTAAAACTTTATCTAATAATGGAAGTCAAAAAAATAGTTTTAAAAAGACTGAATCAAAAATTGAAATATTACCGAAACCATTTAAGATTGTCTCTTTCAAAATCAATGGTAGTGAGCAACCCAATCTCGTTCTTAACGAAGGAGAATCTGCCACTCTGAGTTGGATAGTAGAGGGAGAAAATATTCAGGTTAAACTTCTGCCATACGGTAATGACATTCCACCCGTTGGCTCAATGAAACTTCCAGTCAATCAAGCCTTTCCGCCTCAAATCGGACTGCTAGTAAATGATATATCTGGTAAGCAACAACCGCAGCAAAGAGGATTTGCAATCACAGTCATCAAAAAAGTAGAGCCTACTCCTATACCTATTAATCCACTTGCGCCTAATCTTCCATCCAACAGTAGCCCATTTAAAACTCCCTTACCTCAGAGGTAACTTTTTGGGTGATATGAGAAACATTAGAATCCGGTTGACAATTCTGTTAAACTAACCAGAAAAAATCTGGATTTGGTTCTAAGCAGATTATAGAGCAATATAATTTATATAAGACCAAAACACCTGTAGAGACGGCGATTTATCGCGTCTCAAAAACCCAAAATTTTTGCCACTAATCCTTAACTGAACTTTATTTTTCCATAATTAATTCAATTTGATTGTGCAAAGAGTTTGCTAACTCAATTCCTAGTTTTATGAAAAGCTCGGCGTCTACGCCCATTTTCAACCAGGGGTTTTCGCAACGGTACTACCTCAGCTTCATTACTCTCGCGTGCTACCCGAATCAACAACCCAGCAGCTATTAAGCTGGCAATCATGGAATTACCACCATAACTAAACATAGGCAAAGGTAAGCCAGTAGTTGGTAGAGAACCTGTAGCAACACCAATGTGGAGCAATGATTGTCCAACCATCAAAATCGTCACGCCGATCGCTACCAATCGATGTACTGTATTTTTAGCCTTCAGTGCCACAATTAATCCCAAAGTGGCAAATGTAGCTAAAAGTGCTAACAACACCATACTGCCAACAAAGCCAAACTCTTCGGCAAACACTGCAAAAATAAAATCGGTATCCTGAATTGGTAAATAAAACAGCTTTTGTTGAGAAAGCCCAAATCCAGCTCCCCAAGTTTTACCAGAACCCACAGCTAGTAGACTTTGTACCAACTGGTAGCCATCTCCTGTCGCGTCCGCCCAAGGATTGAGGAATGACATTACCCGTTTCCTCTGATACTCTTTAATACTAATACTGAGTAGCGCCAACATCACTCCACCAACAGCCGTTCCTCCCAGATACTTGTAAGGTAAGCCAGCTGCTAAAGCAATTAGCCAAATAGTCATGCCGCAAAGTGCTGTTGTACTCAAGTTAGGCTGGGCAAGAATTCCTAACAGTACCAGACCGAAAACACCCAACCAAGCCAAGCGAACCCGCCAACTGATTCGTTCCCACTGACCAAAAAGCCGCGCACTTTGCAGCACCAAAAAAGGTTTAATCAATTCTGAAGGTTGAATCGGAATTGGCCCAATCGCAATCCAACGCGCTGCGTCAAAAGCCTTTTTTCCCAATCCTGGGACTAATGTGACGAAAATTAACGCCAAAAACAGCAACAAAAACCAATGGGCTAGTCCCAAAATTTTCTGCAATGGTAAATTAACAATAATATTGAATCCGATTAAGGAAACAAAGACCCAAAGCAGTTGACGCTTAAAGTAGTACAACCCATCATCATGACGAGCGTCAGCAACAGGATAGGATGCTGAAAATAGCATTATCAAGCCGACGAACAGCCAAATCAACGTTAACCAGCGCAACAACCGCGCTTCTAAGGCCCAGTTAGAGACTGAACTATCAAAAATTGGAATCAGGCGGCGTAGATTCACGATCAGTACAGGTAAAAAGTTAGAAATTAGGAGTTAGAAATAAAACTCATAAATCATAACTCATAACTCATAAGTAGGCTTTACAACCATAAATCTTAAAGCTGTAAACTTTGCTACAGTGCTTTTTAACCCACATTCCGCACCCACAACTGTCACACCTCAAAGAAACGGATATCATTTAGTACATATTTTACAGTTAGATATTCAGGCGCGGTGCCTACGGGGGCAAGCTACGCCCACAACCACTGCATAAAGATTCCCTATTTTATGCCATGTCAAGCGTTCTCTACTTTCGCTAGTAAGACTTATGCATTGACATTTTGTACAGTGCTTAAGACTTAAGATAGTCCTCAATAGTGGGATAAATAATGCTTGCAAGCTGTTCAACACAATGAATCTTGGGCAAACAAAAATTGATGACTCTCAAAGGCACAAATAGCACTAACTTGATTATTGACAACTAAAGTTACTCCAAAAATCGATTCAGGTAGGAGAAAGTTATGGCAGATATCATTGGAACCAACAGTAACGATACCCTACAGGGGACTACTTACGATTACTACGACACCCTAACTGGTAACGGTGGCAAGGATATATTTATTTACAATTTGGGTGATGGCATTAATACGATCACCGATTTTGGTGGGATCGGTAAAGGAACAAACCCCACAGCAGCAGTCATTGCCAAAGTCGATACCATCAAATTTGTTGGTGCTGGGTTGACTGCGCGAAATCTGCTACTCACTCAGAATGGCACAAGTTTGGAAATCACTTTTGAAGGGGTGGCTGATACAAAAGTCATCCTGGAAAACTTTGCCTTGGAAAACCTGGATAACCTCACCAAATCCACTGGAGCCACTGTAGACTTGGGCAATATTCTGTTTGATGGGCAAACTAGCATCACCGACAGATTTGATGTCTTCGATGCCAACTCCACCCAAAGCACTATCTTTAGAAAAAACACAGTCACCTTCCTCAATGACCTATCGAATAATGTTAGCGGCTTTGATAATTCAAATGATGTGATCAACGGTCAAGGAGGTGATGACATTATTGACGGCAAAAGTGGTAACGACTTGTTGCGGGGTGGTGCGGGCAATGATACTCTCATTGGCAGTGTGGGCAATAATCTACTCTCTGGAGACGATGGCAATGATTCTCTGACAGCCTCTTGCTATGGCTATAGGTACTCCAGCTACAGCGGAGTAAGCTACGACGATTTCTCCTTAGGCAATAATACCCTCAAGGGTGGTGCAGGTGATGATACCTTGAGTGCTAGGGCTTCAAAAGGTAATAATCTTTTAGATGGGGGGAATGGCAATGATTATCTAGATATCTCTGGCTCTGAATCGACATTCGAGGGCTACGACTCCTACTCCGCATCTAACTCTTATTCATATGGCAATAACACTCTCAACGGTGGTGCTGGCGATGATACCTTGAAGGCTAGCGGATCAATAGGTAATAACCTCCTCTTTGGAGGCGATGGCAATGATTATCTAGACATCTTTGGCTTTTCTGAAAGACCTTATTTCGACTCCTACAGTGACTCTACCTCATATGGGGATAACCTCTTAGATGGAGGTGATGGCAATGATACTCTGAGTGCCTCTGGCGCGTTGGGTAATAATACCCTCAACGGTGGAAATGGCGATGATATCCTCACAGGTGGTAACGGTAATGATCGCCTTTATGGAGGAGGTGGTACTGATACCTTTGCTTTCAATAGTTTCAATGAAGGTATAGATACTATTTATGACTTCAACCCAACTAATGAACTGATTCGGGTATCGCCTGGCTACTATAATTTTGGTGGTGGCTTATTAGTGGGCGTACTTTCAGCTGGTCAGTTTACCATTGGAGCATCTGCAACCACGAGCGCTCAAAGATTCATTTATAACTCCACTACAGGTGCATTGTTCTTTGACCAAGATGGCAGTGCAAGTGGCTTCAATCAGGTACAATTTGCTGTACTTACTGCTGGATTGTCATTAACCAACAACAATTTTGTGGCTGGTTACAACTATTAGAGTCCCATCACTGGGCGGCAGAGGACAAGAATAAATTTTGACAATGCGGGGTTTTGAAAATGATACCTCGCATTTAATTGTTTTAAATATTTATGACCAATTGCGATCGCTACCTTGGGCCAAATACAGCATTTTATACTCAGCAAATATCTGAATTCAGGATTGCCATAGTTAAGAGCGATCGCTCTAAAAATTGACTTAAAGTATTTATTTAATTAAACTTAATGATTTCACACAATGAACTGCTTGTTTGTCCATTGATAGGGGAATTTCAATCCAGAACTCAGTTCCTTGTCCAGGTTCTGATATACATTTCAGTGTTCCCCCATGTTTTTCAACTACAATCTGATAGCTAATTGATAAACCTAATCCTGTACCCTTACCTACAGGCTTAGTTGTGAAAAATGGATTAAACAGTTGTTCTTTGACTGCTTCTGTCATTCCTGAACCATTATCAGCAATTCGGATCACACAGTTAGTTTCGATGACTTCTGTAGTAATTGTAATTATATTAGGATTAGCATGAATTTCTGCGATCGCGCGTTGAGTATTATAGCTCTCAAGCGCATCGATTGCATTACTGATAATATTCATAAATACTTGATTGAGTTGTCCGGCGTAACAATATACTAAAGGCAAATTTCCATAACTTTTAACTACTTTGATACCAGGATGATCAAGGCTATTTTTAAACCGATTCTGTAAAATCAGCAAAGTACTATCCAGTCCTTGATGAATATCAACCTTTTTCATCTCAGCTTCATCAAGACGAGAAAAGTTTCGGAGAGACAACACAATTTCAGAAATTCGTTCAGATCCTACTTCCATAGAATTTAGGATTTTGGGAAAATCATCTAGTAAAAAATCTAACTCAATTTCCTTGGTGTATTCTTGAATTTTTGGTACAGGATTGTCATAAAATTGCTGGTAAAGATGCACAAGCTTCAGTAAACATTGTGTATAATCTTTTGCATATTTTAAATTACCATAAATAAAGTTAACAGGGTTGTTAATTTCGTGAGCGACTCCTGCAACTAACTGTCCCAGACTGGACATTTTCTCAGCTTGGACTAATTGGGCTTGAGTTTGTTGTAACTCCCGGAGGGATTTTTCCAATTTTTTAGACTGAGCCTCAGCAATTTCTGCTAGATTCTCCTTGATTTGTAGCGCACTCCGTAGTTGTGCTCTTTGCTGTTTCAGTTCAACTGTTAACTTTTTGGCATCAACCAAAGCAGTATTCTGAGCTTGCAGTAGAAACAGGAAATCAACTATTGGGTCGTGAATCGCAAAGTCTTTGAGTTTGATACCCAGAGGAGCCAGGCTAGTTGTATCTGTAATCCAAGGAGAACCTAAAAAAAATATCACCTCCTGCTCTGGTTGATACATCATCTGACCCTTGAGCTGCATTCCATTATGGAGAAACTCTAATATGAACAGCGCACGAGACTGTTTACTAATAGCATCAAAATCAACCAAAATTTTTGGACGATTAATCTGGAAATGCTGCTCAATCAATTTACCAACCAATGGTTCCGGACAAATGCGCCCAAAAACATCACCAGCCTGTACAATTTCCCGATTGCGGCTAAAGGCAAAATGGAAAGGAAAAGCTTTCGCCAGTAACTCTGGTGAAAGCGTAAGGTGAGGAGGAGCCATGCTACTGCACTCAATTTGGTTTATAAATCACTAAAAATTCATCATGTTCAGCACCTTCATCCCGACTCTGGGTTTGGGTAATATGAACTTCTGTATCAAACCTGGTTCCTAATCCCTTGACTAGTCCAAGAATCATGGGCGTTAACCCTTCTCTATCAGAGCGGTAATGTAAGCTTAGAGAATTTTCTTCCATATCAGTACATTCAAATGATGGGGGCTGGAGTTGGGGAAAACTAACTCCTACACGAGCATGAAGATTGTCAAGGTTTTCTAAAAACTCAGGTAGTGTATCTCCACTCATATCCATCATTTCGCCATAGCCTTCTTGAGCTGTGTACTGAACCCAGAACTCTCCAAAAGCTTGCATAATTTGTTTGGGAGATAAACTCAGAACGACACTAGCAGCTTTTACCAGTTTGTGGGTCATGTCATCGGGATAGCCTTCCATACTGAGGAAAACATCTACATCCACCTCTGCTTTGTGCTTAATTTCTTTCCAAGTCTCTTCGCCAAAGCGACTGCACACCATGTCTTGAATCGCCTTGTTCACTAATCCGTACATGGAAGCCTCCTCTTGCTGCACCTAATTTTGCTTTATGAATTTGCCCAAGACTCGACAAATAATTCCTTAAAAGGGTTATATTAAATGACAAAATTTTATGTATTCAAACCTTGAAATGTCTTATGACGGCTTTAAAAACCGAAAAAATAGGGAAAACTGTTTGTATTTTAATGCTACAAATCCTCGTTATCACAACCGTATTTTCACTTATTCCTTTTATTCAGTGAGTTTTGAGGATTTGTAGTGAGGACTTTAGTAATAACTAAAGTCCTCACTACAAACTTCTTTACTCATCAATTTAAGCTTGACAAACTAACTATAGCGATTCATCAAAAGGCAACCATGAATCAGGATACAAGCTATATTTAGAGATTTGACGCTGAATTCCGTTAAAAAATTGGACACGGGCATCCATAGCTTCGGCAATAGCCAGCTTTACCTTGATATCCTCTTCATTCATAGTGATTCGAGGTTCAATCACTGCTGCTAACTTCGCTGCATGACTATCATCCACATCAATATGGACTTCAAAAAAGATCAGGGATTCTTTGGGTAAAGGAGCAGCGCCAACAATTCCTTTGTATAGTTGCGTGTACAGCGAGCTAACAATTCCTTCGGAAGCATAACAGACAGCACCCAATGCAGCTAAATAGCCGTACTTATGTGGCATCTGCAAGTAGGTTTCAATAAGGGCGCGAGTTTCAGGCGCAGTGGGTAGTGCTGTCAGACTTTCATCGTGGATACCAAGAGCGCGGGTAAATTGACGAAATAATTCTGGGTGGGACTGAGTTATATCTCCCTGTCCCATTTCGTCAAATAGGTTTTCCAAGATGACCAACTGACTACTTTCATCTTCGCAGCAAGACAAAATACTAGCCAAGATACGATTAAATTCTTTGGAGAATTTGTACATCTGAACAGCTAGTACCTGTATGTCTGGTAAAAATAAATCTCCAGTTCGACAGCGAGTTAAGAACTCATGATTCCATAGAGGATGATTAGCCGCTATTTCACGGAAGGAATTTCTCACTAAAGAAGATGTCTGTGTCATCGTGATATTTGTAGGGCTAGATGGAGGGGTTGGTCAAGTAAGGGGCTAAAAAATGATTCATCTATTGCGATATGTTCTGGAGTCACGCGCAATTCTTGTAAAATGGGCATCGTATTGAAGCCAGCAATTTTAAGAGCATTAAAGTAATCCTCAAGAGTTTTGTGAATCAATTGGACATTTAGCCAGGAGCCATCTCGTTTCCAAATCCGACCAGGAAACTGTTGATCTCGCTTACTGAAGTAGCCTGCACCCTCAACTTGAAAATAAAATGGATATGCTGCCTCCCGCATATATGGAAAAGATGGATGGGGAACGCTAAATACAAATCGACCGCCCGGACGAAGAATACGTGCAACTTCTGCCATACATTCCTGGGTCTGAGCAATTGTGAGATAGTTAAATAGAAACACTGCAACAACTAAGTCAATTTCGCCATCATCAAACTGCTTGAGATTAGTAGCACATCCTACTTCATAGCTAATACCCAAGGCATCTTCTATTTCTTGTAAGTTTGCTGCTGCAATCATTCCTTGGGAAAGGTCTATTCCATGCACTTGTGCAGCACCACGTCTACGTAATTCTCGACTGCAATAACCTTCTCCACAACCTATATCAAGTACTCGCAACCCAAAAACAGGCTCACAAAGCTCTAGTACAAAAGGGCGGGCTGTAAAGTCTGATAGGGAAGTGGGTTCTCCTCTAATCCACTCTGATGCTGTGTGATTATATAAGTTTTGAGTTGAGCTTTTGTGATTCACATTTGACATTTTTAAGTGTTTGTTTATACTTAATTTATACTTGTCTTAATCAATTTAGTCTGACAAGACTGAAACAATGGATGTATATGTTTTAACAATTAATATATTGTGTTGATAATGTTGATTTTACCGATTTTATTTTGCTTGTTAATTTTGCGTTTAGAAACTATCATTTTCAAATAAATTGCTACCCAGAATATTCTCATCTTGTTAGTTTCTTCAAATATAAACAGCTAACTTATATTTAACTTCATGAACTTACATCATTACTTAGTTAACAGCAACTTCATATATAGGCAGTTAGATTTTTAAGCTCCAACTTTATCTATGCTTTACTAATAAAGTTAAAATAAACTCTTTTAATCAAGACAAGCAAAACAAATAAAACAGTATATTTTACGAAGTATAAAGAGAATAATCTTGCTAATTTTGTAATAGCCAGATTCGTTTTCAAAACGAAATTGCTTTGGATACATGAGTTATTTAACCAATTTAGAATAACGTTGGAAGAAATGATGTTAGAAGAACTGTTAGCAGAAGCACCACTACGCGATCGCTTACAAGATGACCGTGCGATGTCTACGACGGACTACGCCTACGCATTTTCTCAGCTTGGCGATCGCCTCTTTGATGAGCTTGCTGATAAAATTGCTACAAAGCGACAGTACCGACTACTGTTTGAACACACATTAAAGCCTGAGTTATTCCAGCAGATCCGCATTGCTGCTGCCGGTTATATTTCAGCATGTCTGAATAGTCCCATCATTCTTTCGGAAGCTGAAATGCTTGAACGACTACTGGAAGCAAGAAGTACTTTGCCGAACTACACCGGCACTGGTCTTTTGATGCCCAAGCGAGAACATACTCTGGCATTTAACCTCTTTCAAAAGAGCGTCGCAGACGCTTTCTACCAACTAGGAGCGAATGACCTGATTGATGCAGTGGATTTACCAGTAAATCTCCGCATGGTCTACGGCAAAACTGACGCTAAGAAGTTGGGTTTGCCCTTTGCTAGCTCAAAATGCCACAGTGATGTCTGGGCAGGTGTTGCTGCTGATGCGACTGTAGTGGTTCTGCCATTATTTGGCGACATCGATAATATAACCATTGAAGCGGGTGAAATGCCCCGTGAAATGGAACTACCGTCTATGCAGGTGATGTCAGACTTTGATGAAGGTCGAGATATTCCAATGGTTGTTTCGTACACAAAAGCACAACTGCAACACGGCACGATGTACTTTAATGATGCCCGTGGATTACACCAAACAGTAAGAAGGAAAACTGAAGGTCTGAGAATTTCAGTAGATTTCCGATTTCGTAGAAAATTCAATGAAGCTTACCGGGCAATGGTAGCACCTAATATTGGTGGTATCGAAGAAGATATGAGTGTGCCTTATGAAGACTGGCTGAAGGTTGGTAAAGAAACACTAATTGTGTTTGATGAAACTGTTGAAGAGGCTAAGAATAAACAGAATGCTAACGCTCCAGTTCCACTTTATACTCGAGGTTATCGCCTTTTAAATATGTTTGACTTTTGATTTACAAAAATCCGAGCCATAAAAAAGAGGTCTTTATAGACCTCTTACCAATTCCCTAAAATAATTTTTTATCTACAGTAATTATGACAAGCCAGTATTAGCACCTTGCTTACCAGTTGCCAATTCCACCTTGATGATTTTGCCACCTGCTTTTTGAATACGTTGTTGTTCGCGGAACCAGTTCTCATAAGGAACTAGCTTAGTGAAGTATGTATTTTGCAGTTCGCGTTGAGTACGAATTCGGGTTTGGCTGGGAACTAGAGCAGTAATTTTAAACAAACGGGACATATTTTGAAAATCTCCTGTATACCTGGTGAAAACTTTTTTATCTCAAAATCTTGAGTGCAAATCTTTATAATCATCAAAGGCTGGAAATCAAACATCAATACTAGACCACCAACACTCATCACTGATAATTTACCAAGATAAGCAATATAACGTTCTAGCACTCACGGTTGATTTCCAGACCTTAATAAAGCCGCACCTAAATTCTTAAGCGCAAACTAGCTCTTAGCTTAAGCCAGAGGAGATATAGTCTAAGTAAACGCCCATTTCCTTACCAGCATCAGAACCAACCAAGCTAGCGGTTACTTCTTTGATTGCTTGGATAGCTTGCACGGTAGCACCAACAGGAACTCCTAAAGAGTTGTAGGTTTCCTTCAAGCCATTTAGTACACGCTCATCCAAAATGGAAGGATCGCCAGCTAACATAGCGTAGGTGGCATAGCGGAGATAGTAGTCCAAATCACGGATACAAGCAGCATAGCGGCGAGTGGTATACATGTTGCCGCCGGGACGGGTGATGTCAGAGTATAGCAAAGATTTTGCTACAGCTTCTTTGACGATCGCAGCAGCGTTAGCGCTGATGGTGCTAGCAGCACGTACCCGAAGTTCGCCAGTGGCGAAGTAGCCTTTTAGCTTCTCCAAAGCAGAAGAGTCTAGGTATTTACCTTGAACGTCTGCGGAGTTAATGACAGCGGTAATTGCGTCTTGAGCCATGTTGTTAATTCCTTATTTCCAACCGTATTGCAATACTTCTGTTTCAGTAGGTAAACAGCTTTACCCTATCCTAGAAGAGCGCCAACTAGGTAGTCGAAGTAGCTACCAGCTTCACTAGCATCATCACCAGACAGCAATGTACCAGCTACATTCTTCAATCCACGGATACCTTCAGCGACACCATCGATAGGAGTTCCCAAGGACTTGTACAGTTCACGGGCACCAATAACACCAATTTCTTCGATGGGGGTAACATCACCAGCAACGATACCGTAGGTAACGAGGCGGAGGTAGTAATCTAGGTCACGCAGACAAGTAGCAGTCAATTCTTGACCGTAAGCGTTTCCACCAGGAGACACAACATCAGGACGCTTTTGGAACAGTTGATCGCCAGCTTGTTTAACAAGGCGTTCGCGATTTTCTGACAAAATTTGAGCAATCCGCACGCGGCGTTCACCACTTGCAACAAAGGATTTGATCCGATCTAACTCACCAGGGCTGAGATAGCGGGCTTCTGCATCAGCATTCACGATAGCTTTCGTGACAATACTCATTAATGGATTCCTCCAATACGAATGAAACCAGGATTTGATTAAACTGGTGCGACTTTAAATTTGGTTTACTGAGTTTGTTCTCCCGTTCTTTTAGACACAACAGTTTGACAACTGCTACGGCTAATAAATTACGAGTTTTCTTGAGTCCATACAAGTACACAAGCTTTTAAACTCAGTTACCTTCCGCAAAACATTTTCCGGCATTCTGTTGAGCATTTATGACTGCTCTTAACACTTTGTAATATTGCTTTTCAGAATTTACTGTTTTAGCTGTAATCTGAGAGCGGTATTACGAAAGGTTACGAAGGTAACAGGGCACTGGAGACAGAGACAGGGCACAGAAAATAATCTGTACCCTATTCCCTATTCCCTAATCCCTCTAATCCCTATTCAGACGCCTGTAAACTGCCGAGGTAGTTACCTGCTGGCAAAGATGGGAAGCGGTTGTAAGGCACAACATCTTCACCAAAGTAGCGGCTATATTCTGAGCTTTCGACTATTGCTTCTACAGCAGCCGACAAACCCTTATCAACTAGCAGCTGGTTATACTGGCGAATTTCTTCCTGAGTTGCGGGTGTACGCCCTAACAGGTGACGGAAGAGGAACTCAATCACCTTGGCATGAGGATAAGGTGTATAGAAGCGCTGACGGTAGATTTCGGAACTAGCTAGTTCACGCACAAACTCCCGCACGGAAATTTCACCATTCTGGAGTTTGCTGTCTAGGTCAGTGCGGCAGAAATTATCAGGCACTTCACCGCTAAATACATCCAATACCTGACAGTAAATCGCGTTGATTACCTGTTGTGTTTCGGCTTGATTTGCGCTTTCCGTTAGACGATAAATGCGTGCATGTTTACGCACAGCCACTTCTACAGATTGTCCGTTCCCATCGTTGTAGGAACGACCAAGTTCAGCAAATGAGGGCTTACCGTTTGTTTGAGCTGCTATATCTGCGATCGCCTGTGTCAAAAGCGGCGTATCGCCCGCTCCGACGCGGGCTTGCACTGGCTTAAAGCTCGGTACAACTACGTCATCATTTTGCTTGGTAAGCTGGTTGTACAGCTTCTCAGTGTTCGGGAAGTTTGCCGCAGGTAGAGTCGGGAAGCGACGGTAAGGAACCGTATCTTCACCAAACACCTGGTTATATTCCACACTATCTACCAAAGCACCAATAAAGGCACGAATACCTTGAGTAGCCAAAATTTGGTTATACTTGCGGATTTCTGCTTGGTCTAGTGGCGCACGTCCCAAGAAGTGTTTAGTTCCCAACTCAATCACTTTGGTGTTGGGGTAAGGTGTGTAGAATTCTTTCAGGTAGAGGTTTGAGTAACCCAAACCTTCAATAAATTCCTTCACGCTAATTTCGCCATTCCCCAGCTTGCTTTCCCATTTTGTAAATTCATTTTTGGCGATATAGGGTGCAATATCCCGCTCAAAAATCTGACGATAGGCAGCGCTAATCAAAGTTTTTACAGCAACTTTGTCACTGGTATTCGCCACCAATTTGAAGATTTTGGTTTGTTCGCGTTGCTTGCTAACACCTTGGTTAATGCGGAACTGAATATCTGGCTCTGACCGATTTTCTGTGACTGTACCCAATGTCACAAAGCTCGGTATTACTTCCTTCTGAACTTTCGCGGCAACATCTTCACGAATGCTACCAACGCGCAATTGTCGCCCTGATACACCACCAGGAGTCAGATACCGTTCGTAAGGAATTGTATCTTCACCAAATGCTTCGCTGTATTCTACGCTGTTAATAATGGCATCAACTACCGCGTAAAAGCCCTGTTTAGCAGCGATGTCAAAGTACTTGTTGATTTCTTGACGACCATAAGTCGGACGACCCAACAAGCGGCGGTGAATATACTCGATCGCTTTACAAACATAGAGCGATGACCAGTACAGATTGCGGAATACATCCGACTTAGCCAAAGCACGGATAAACTCTCGTACTGAAATGTCGCCGTTTTCCAGCTTGATTTCCAATACCTTCGGGCGCTGACCTTCGTAAAGATCACGACCGAAAACTTGCAGGTAAGCAGCTTTAATCAATGCTTGCGTGGAGCTTTCGGAGTATCTGACGCTAGAATTTTTGGCAGCCTTTTTACCTCTAGTACCAGGCAGTTGGTCTAATTTGAACACCTTAGGCCCAAGGGTGCCAGGAGCTTCACCCCGTGCTTTGGGATTACTATTTTGGTTATTAATCCCTGCGCCTTGGTGAATCAGGATGCGCTTGGTATCCTTGCCAAAAGGAGCCGGACGGGTGCTGGGGTTGCGAGTTTCTTTCGGGAAAATCGCCCCAAACTGAATTTCCAAGGGGTCATTACCAGAACCGTAGGGATGTTGATCTGGTAGTGGTTGTTCATAAGCCGCAAATGTGGTGATGAACTGAGGTATCTTGCGGAAAGGCGCACTGTAGTTAAACAGGTCTTGCTGCGGCCCCCAGTTACGACATTCTTGTGCTTCTTGACCCAGACCCCGGAGGTAGGGTACTGTTTCTTCACCAAAATAGTCGCTGTATTCAGCAGAATCTACTAAAGCATCTACTAAGGCTGCCAGACCACCGTTAGAAATAATCGAGAAGTATTTTTGTACTTCTTCACGGCTACTTGGCCCCCGTCCCAAAATATGACGGAAAGCTAGTTCAATGACTCGGCTGTTAATAAAAGGCTGGTAAAACTGTTTTTGGTAAAGGGGAGATTTAGCTAAACGACGGACAAATTCCTTGACGGAGATGTCGCCATTCTTGACTTTGGATTCTAGGTCAGATATTGACAAGCTATAAGCACGAGTAATATCGCGCTCAAAGATTTGTCGATATGCGGCCTTGATTACCTCATTCTTTTCGCTACTTGATAACCCAGTTTTCATTACAAACTTGGGACGCCGTTCTGCCGCATTAAAATAAATTTGGGGCAGTTGTAACCCTTGTTGGTCGCTAGAAGGGCGTTGGCGCACTTTATTTGAAGGTGTGGCTGCTTTGAATTCTGTTAGCAAAACATCCATGTACTGAGACACAATCTCTGTAGCCTCAGCATCGTTGCGGAAAAAGGAAAGTGACCCGGCTTTGATTTCTTGCAAAGCTACCAGCGTTGCTTCACCAGAGCAGGCATTTTCAATTATTTCCCGCAAACCCCTTGTATTCACCGCTATGATGTTGGGGTCGCCAGCAACGATCGCATAAGTAGCGTAGCGCAAGAACCAGGATAAATCCCGCAAGCTCTTGGCCATGTTGCTTGGGCCATAACGAGCAATGTTAATTGGTCTGAAACCTGGAGGTGTCGGGCCACTGGGGGATGAGTTAAATATTGAGCGTAAATTTTCTAGGAACCCACCGCGACTTTCAACGTAGGTTACAGTTCCCAGTTGCATCCCTTGTTGAACATTAGCACCAGCACCAGCACCAGCAGTTACTAGTTCTGCTTCTCTGGGCTTTTCTAAAAAAGCCATTGGCGAACCACCGACAAAAATCCGGTTGGCAGCCCGAGATACGATAATCTCGGCATTTTCTGTGAGCGTCTGGGAAATTTCTAGACGCTTTGCACCAGATGCAAAATAGCTTGCCAGTTCATTTAGTTCACCACTTCCCAAAAAGCGGTCTTGCTGCTCGGCTTGGGTAATTGTCGCTACAGCTAGGGTTTGATATAGTTGCGGACGCGCAACTGAGCTTCCACCACTTGCCTTAACACTCATTGGATTTGTAAAACTCCCATCATAATCATTTATGTGTTAAGTCTGGATCGTTTTGAGGATTGACACATCGGTGTGTCTATGCTTTATGAGCTTGAGAGTACTGCCTGCAAAACTACCAGTAAATTAACCCAGTTAGCTTTTAGATTAGAACGTTTTGCGTTCTCAAGGCTGGTTTATTAAGAAGTGTGTAGAACCTGTAGCTTTTATCCATCCAGTCTCAAAAATGGGTACTCTTGTTTGCCTGAGATAAAATCTAAGTTTTGTAACTACAACAGGAGCCGCTCAATTGTGAATTTTAGATTTTTCTTGCAATCCAAAATTCAAAATTGGCAAAGTCAGGAGCAAAAAAATACTTTATCGGTAGAGAATTACGGTGCAATATCTCAGTCGAAACCAAATTACCTTTAGTAACCTCAGTGGACAGTAGTAATGAGTCGATGCTAAGTTGTTTTTGCTACTGATGGTTGAATATTAAAGACTGAGGTTGCCCTGGCAATAATTCTTAACTTGTGGTGATTTTAGCTTTAGCTATCAGCATTCTTAAATAGGAAAATACTATGTACAGAAGTTGTAAATTTAACTTTTTATTCAATGCTACCCTATCTGCGATCGCAGTTATTTTGGCTGTTACTCCGGCAAATGCACTTCCAGGACAAAATATCAGCACTGTTGTTAAGTGGGCAAAGACTCGCTCGCAGCTACCAAATTTGAGATACAACAGCGAAGCCCACGGCTACGAGGGAACAAAAGGAAAATTATACTTTTATGCTGATGTCACCGAAGAAAATGGGACAGTGACCAAAGAAGGAATAACCGTGAGTGGTGACTCAAGCATCAAATTCACCACAAAAAATCCCAAAGCAGTGAAATTGTTACAAAATATTTATAATTCTAATATTGCCAATGACTTTCAGAAGTCTCGGTATGTCAGCAAAGTTGGGCGTGACCAATATTATCGTGGGCAAAAGTTCGCTTACATCATTGCTGAGGTGCAAGGTGGGTCATCATTTCAGATGATTCCCTTGAGAAATTTGCAAGAATTTATCAATAATGCAAAGTATTGCCAAACTAATCAGTGCGACGTTTAATTAATCTCTGTTACAGTACTTCTGATTTCGAGGGTACTGGTGATTCCCCTAATATTTCAGGATTTGAGATCATTGCCTTTGAAGAACTTGCAATAAAACTTAGTATAATAGTTAATTAAGCTTGTTCTTAAATTTAATATTTGATGCTGATAAAGCGACGTAAACTTCTCAGTTTGATTCCTGGTTTCGTAGTAGCTAGTACTAGCATCATACTTTTGAGTTTCAATACCAAAAAATATTTAACCCTTAATCGTAAACGAAATTTACCCTTCTTCTTAGGCTGGTATGACAATATTAACAATATTGATGTACCCATCAAAGTATCTTCATCTTCTAAAGGAATTGACTTATTAATGCCCTATGTTGAAAAAGAGAACAAGGTAAAAATCCGGGCATTTTTAGATGCTTCTAAAAAAACACCAATAAAAATTCTGCTTGAGATTCCTCGTTCTTTAATTGAATCAGGAAATGTCTCAGGAGTAAAAGACTTTATTCGTACTTATAAAAACCATATTTCCGTCTATGGTTGGTATCTTTATGATGAACCAGAAATAAAAAAACCTACGCCGCTTTCTCCAAATTTGTTAAAAAATGTATACAAAGCTATTAAGGAAGAAGACAAATCAAAGCCAGTGGCATTAGTTTTTGCCGACATAAAAAAAATTGAACCCTACAGCGATGCAATGGATATACTGATGTGGGATCGTTATCCTTGCGAAGAGGGTGTTGCAGAATTCCAATGGGTATCATCTTACCGAGCAGCACTTTACAAAGTCATTTCCCTAGCTGATGTTAAAAATAAAAAATTTTGGAATGTATTGCAAGCTTATAGCGAAAATCTGTCTAATAAACGATTACCAACAAAGCGAGAATTTTGTTATATGTTTTATTTATCAGTTCTTACAGGGGCTGATGGGCTGCTATTTTGGATACATTACCTCTCTTCACCTTCCTGGAATGAGTCAGTTTTGTATCCTACTATTAAAGAATTCCGAAACTACATTCCGGCAATTATTAAAGGAGAAGATTTAAGCAATCCAGTACAAGTAAACAACTCAGACATAGAAGTTAAATTATTTCCTATTCCTAATACTAAAAAATATTTAATGATAGCAGTTAATCATAATGAAACTCAGGGAAATTTTACAGTAAAACTTCCTAATAATTTAGCTAGTAAAAAAATTACTTTTCACAAAAAAACTATTACTAACCTATCCACTGAGTCAAGTTTCAGTACTCTTTTAAATGCTTATGAAGTTCGGCTGTATCAAATAGAATAAGTTAATCAGCTTAATTAAATATAATACCTCTTTATTCTTCAAGCCTCTGTTTTTAAACTAGTGCAGTTCCCTTCATAAAATCTGCTTTGGGAATGTCTAATAATTCTAAAATAGTTGGAGCTATAGAAAGCAGAGATACTTTATCTTGATGAACCAAATGCTGACGGCTTGGTTTGCGAATCCACAAAATACCATCAGGATGATGCATACCACTTTTAATATCATCTATTTGGTAGAAAATTTTAAAAAATGGGATTGATTTTTCGCTATTAGCAATACTCAGAGTTGCATCGTTTGACAATTGCTCAAAAAGACCACAACCACCAAAAACATCTTTACCATTGCGCTTTAATCGCATCATCGAACGCTGATTAACTTGTAAAGCTAAGAGCTTTTGTTCAGCTTCAGTTGCATCCTGCTCATTTTCAAAACGAATGTAAAACTCTTCAGCCATTACAGGAGAACAAGCATACTTACTATTCACATCTGCAAATTCTAATACATTTTCAAATTTACGCGGTCTATACAAGCGTTTTCCTCCAGAACTTTCATAAGTCAAGCAAGGCTGTTGACTTAACGCTGTTGAAAACATTAAAGTCGTATTGCTATCTACTAAACTTAAGAAATTAGCTATCAACTTATCCATTTGTTGATAACCAAATAAAATTGCTTTTTCATATTCTAGCTGCTCTTTTTCTGACGGTTTTACTGGAAATTTATCTTGTTCAAAATTCCGCCAGTACATATGTTGAAAATGAGCAGTACTATTGATAAAAAAAGTTGACAAATGTGGTTTAAACTTTTGATAGTATGAGCGGAATAAATCAAACTGAAGCTTGTCTGCAATAGTTGCACGTTGCCAGCGATACCTTTTTGTGATTTTCTCGCGAATCAGTTGTTGGATAATAGCAGCAATGGTATCTAGCGAAAGTCCATGACTATTCATAAAGCCTAGAAATCTTAAATAATCTCCACGGCTAAAAGGAGCAGAATCATTTGTGTGTTCTTGGACTTGTTTTTGGACAAATTGGAAGTATGGTAATAATTCAGCGGAATTAGGAGTTACTTTTGTACTCCAAAAATCTGGCATAATATAACCATTTAATGGAGAATTATAGTTCGCGTTCATGCTGCCACAAACCCAAACTCTTAATCCTGCTTCTGAAACAATATCCCATATACGTTTTGACTTTAAGTTGTGTCCTTCATCAAGACGAAAAACCTGATGTTCACTGTAAGGAAGACCAGAATGTACTGTTACCCATTGAATCCAAGGCTCTAGAAATGGTGGTTTTTCTTCTGCATCGGTTGTATAAACTTCTGACTGTTCATAGAGTCGCTGGAAGTTAGGTAGCTTCCCTTCTTTAATAAAACGTTCCATTAAAGAAGGACAAAGTTCATTGAATTCTAGCGAAATTACAGAATTATTTGATTTCTGATTAATATCTGAACGCATTTTGAAATCTCCTAATTTCAGTTTATATAATACTACTTATGAACTACTAGTATTTCTAGATTTTTCTGATGATAATTAATAGCTATAGCTATGAATATAGTTAATTATCAATATCAATATTTTATTTACGTGTAAATAAAATATCACAGTGCTTCCGTCTCAGAAATGTTGAATCCTAATACAAAACTTTACATATCTAGTTACACTAACTTTAAAAAGCCTAAAATAGTCAACATGACATCATCTCCTCAAACCAATGAATATAACTGATTTTCTGACACATACAAGATTGTAAATAGCGGAATTTATCTAATAGCGGATGTCCCCACTGCTCTGTTTCTTAAGTTTTTTGTATCCCCATACTTGCATTTTATGGGGAAGAACGCGAAATACCAAAGACATTACTTTGAGAATATTTAATTTTAGTGAAAGAGTATTATATCGATATCGTGCTTTAATTTGTTGTCCTAAAGCCGCAGACCGTCTAGCAATAACGCCTGTATTCCTATAATAAAGTAAAGGTTCAGATAAATTTGAAATACCAACTCTCAATTTCAATGCTCTTGCCCACAATTCTAAATCACATTCAGAACGAAATTCCATGTTGTAAAGTCCTATTTTCGCAAAAACGCTACTTCTAAACATTATAGATGGATGTATCAATGGATTTTGATAATGAAACAGTTCATGTATTTCCTGATTACATACAGGCATTATCCTGATTGAGCAATTTTCTGTTGGGAATTCATCCTCAAACACAAAAGCCCAAGTACCCAAGATATCAATATCTAAGTTATTTTCTAAAAAACTTATTTGTTTACTTAATCGCTCTGGATGTGCGATGTCATCAGAGTCCATTCTTGCATAATACTTAGAAGAAGAATTCAGTATGGATATATTAAGTGCATGAGCTAAACCCATGTTTTTAGAAATCAACAAATGCTTGATATGAGGATTAACGGTCGTATATTGTTTTACAACTTCTTCTAAAAGACTTGAAACGGCACCATCCTGAATTAAATGAATTTCTTTAGGTGGTAAAGTTTGGGATAAGATAGAGTCAATTGCAATGCGTAGATGCGTGATGTTGCTATTTTTGTAAAAAGGAATACCTACTGTAATATCAGATTTTAAATTGATCATAACTTAGTCTATAAATTAGATATTAAATTTTAAACTCAATATATCAGGTAATGTATTCGACATGGCTGTATTTAACTAATTTTACAGGAAAAATAAAACTGTGTTTTATAGAATTTCTTGCAAGGTTTTTGAAAGATAAGCTTCTGAATGATTTTCTTGGAAGTATCTTACTGCTTCCCAGTAGCGGGTTTCATAATCATTTATATCCATGCTAAATAAATCATGGATACATTTTGAGATTGAGCTTTCATCATTAAAATCAATAAAAAAGACAAAACTTAGACCTTTTAGATATGAGAAGGTAGGAATATCATTTATAAGCAGTAACTTTCCATAACTTAAAGATTCAGTTACTACACCACTTTGAGTTGAGAATGAGTAGGGAATTACAACAAAGTGGCTTAAACCAAGTAAGAAACTTTTTGCACTATTTGAAATAAAGCCAGGAAATCTAATTATTAGTTTTTCATCATAGTTTACTTGTACATTTCTGTCACGTCCACCACGAATAAATCTAGCTTTTTCTGGGTAACATTTGTTAATAATGCTTGATAGAGATAAAAATCCTTGAGGATTTTTATCTCTATCTCCTCGACCTAGTAACGAGAAAGTTTTTTCCTGACTCCAACTAAATTTAAGTTGTGCTAAATTCTTTTGTAAAATATTTTCTGAGGGAGAAATGAATGATAAGTTAACTTTGTAAAGTTTATCGTTATTAATAAAGCTTTTAGCTTTCAAAAGAGCTTCATCACTTGGCAAAAATATTTTATCTCCTATGTAGCCAAATATTAAATGGTATAAAAACACTATATACGCTTTGAAAGGGTTAATTCTACCTTTTTCAAATTTAGGCTCATGCATTAAATAATAAATTTTTAAGTTTTTATTAAAAATTTTACTAATAGCTTTTAAAATTAAGGCTAACACTAAATAATCTAACTGAATTAAAAAGAAAAATACTGAGATTTGTTCTTCTATCTTGACGCTCACTAACTTTTTAATTAATAACCAAGTTTCCTGAAAAGTGACAGAGTATAGGTAATTTACAGAATAACTATTTGCTGTTATTGCTTTGTAAAAAGATTCAGAGCAATGATGCAGCATAGGATTTTTTGGTCTAAAAAGGTATATCAGATGCATAGGTTACTATTTTATAAAAATACAGTTATTTCTAGAGAATCTACTCAATTTTAATGAATTATTAAGAAATATTTGCTCATTTTATATTTTGCTTATTCATTTTTTTTAATGCAAAAGGTGAGTCAATTTTGAGATAACCCTTCAACATTATCAAAGTATTTAAAATGCCAATTATAAATTTTTCATGCATTTTATTAGCGTAAATCAAACGTATTTGTGAATGTTCAATAATTCTCTTTTGAGTTTGGCTGGAAATACCTCCTGGTTCGCGTATTGATATCACTGTAGGTAAATAAAATATTGTTATATTTTTGAGCATTCTCAGAAATAATTCGTAGTCCATAGAAATTTTGAGAGATTCATTGTATTTGTAATTCTTATGTAGAGAAGTTTCACAGAAAAAACCCTGGTGCGGTAAAAACATAAAGTATTTTAGAAACTTGGATGAAAGTTGTGGTGGACGATAAAATATAGTTTCTCCAGCAAAACTTGTAGTGACAGTGACACCAATCGCACATTTCCATTTATGTTGTATATAGCTTTCCACAACTTCAGAGATAACTGTATTTGAAAAAAATACATCTCCAGAGTTTAAGAAAAAAATTAAATCTCCATTACTTTTTTCTAACCCTTTATTAAAGGCACTTGATATACCATTATCTGGATCAGATGAATAAATAAATATTTTAGAATGTGTATAGGATTCCAAAATTTCTTTAGTGCCGTCATTAGAATCTCCATCAATGACAATATGCTGTATTCCTTCATAATTTTGTTCGTTGACTGACTCTAAGGTTTTGTATAAACCTTGGAAATAGTTCTTTGTTATTGTCACTATAGATACTATACAATCATTCATATAAACCTCGTAAAATTGTTTATTTTTATTCCAAAAATTTCCGCAGTTTTTTGATAATTCAGCTATTATAAGAAAAAACTAATTACTTGAGCCAAATTATAGTCCAATACTTTATTTTCTAATACAACAATATTGTAATTATTGTCTTGTCTCTTTGGCATCCAGTAAAATGTGTAAGCAAGAACAGATACTAAGGATAATAATATCAAGTATTTTGAATATTTTTTAATTCCTAATTCTATAGATATATATGGAATGTTAATAATCCATAAAGGAAAATATAGAAAGTTAAAGAACCCTAGTCTATATGGTAAAAAATTAAATGGTGCCGTTAGAATGATAATTATCATTAACATTCTACCGATAAGTCTTAATGATTCTAAAAAAATCAATAGAACACGATTATGAATTTTATCTAATTCTGGTCGAATCAATAAATCATCTCGCAATTTTATAAAGCATAATAAGCTGAGTAAAAACTGAACTAAAAACACTGGATTACTGAAATTTACAAAACTTGCGCTTTTTTCGTCCAAAAAAGACCGAGATTTATCTGCTGCTAATGCTCCACTGTCATTAAATACCTCTAGGAAACCGCGTAAATTTGATAGCAACAAATCAGGACTGAATATAACTGTAAAAAATCCGAGAATTAAAATTGTTAAAGAAAATCTTAAAAGAAATAGTTTGCTGAAATCAATTAATTTTTTATATCCTATTTTTTCTAATCTTTTGTTTAAAGATGGTAAAATACCCTGAACGATGAACAGGCTAAAAATTAAAAGGCTGTAAAAATGTATAAAAATAGCTATTAATCCAAACAAGTAAAAGAGAAGAGGTTTTTGTCTGTAATAACTAATTCCCAAAATCAAAAAAGATATTGACAAACTAGTTCTTAAGAGAAATAAGGGAACACCTAGAGCGGGTGCAACAAGACTATAATAAACAGTAAAAATCATGCATACTAGTTTAGCTTGGTCTAGCCTTAAACATATTCTCAATATTGCAATAGTTGACAGTATATTTATTATTAAAGCTGTGATTAGTAAGAAAAGCTTTTCATTATCGTCAATGAAAAGGCTTAAAATATATTCGTATATTTTATAAAGTGGCTCAAATCCTTTATTATTAAGTTGTAATTGATAAAAATTAAATAAATTAATTTCTTTGAATGAGTCGATATAAATTGCCGTATCAGCCACAGGTATGATTGTTGCTGATATCAGGGAACTGACGATCGCAGACGAAAAAATTAAAAATAAAGATATATAATTTAACCTATTTTGGGTAAATAATATTGCTGTAAAACATGCAAGTGGAGGATATAAAATTGGGTAAATAAATAAAATTGGAACGCAAATGAAAAATACAACTATATTCATGATTGGTTGGCGAAGTAATTATATTAGTCTAAAAAAATAGCGTGAATCATAATTACCAAAATCAATTTACTTACAGAATTTTAGACGAATAATATCAAGTCCGGCTAATCACTTACGATTGATAATGATCTACGTCAGTGCGTCTTCCTTCTCTTCACTTTTTTTATCGTCACCGCTTAAGCGAACTTGATATAACCTATTAATCGAATATACTTAACCAAGTCATGCGTTCTTCTCCACGCATTGTAAGTATCGCAAATAAACCATCAATCTGACCTTTTGTCCACTTCCATTTGAGGAAAGCTTCTTTTTTCTTATTTGTATTTGTCAAAGCTGCGATCGCATAAAATACTGTTTCTACAAAATATTTAATAATCCGTAGTATGGATACACTTAACCAGATAAAATAAGAACTATTCCAACGTAGAGTGGCGATATAAGGGGCTGCAATACCAAAGCCGTAAAACATATCCGCGAGATAAGTTTCTGATATGCGCCTTGTAGGAATAAAATGGTGCAATACACAATCAGGTGTATACCAAAGTTCATAACCTGCATTCAAAATTCGTAAAACTATCTCCGAATCTCCCCCCGCACTGAGTTTTTTGCCTTCTCTATCATTGAGAAATTGTTTATCTAACCAACCGCTTTTCTCAAGAGCAGTTCTGCGAAGAACTAAACCTGCACCTGGAATATGAAAATTATGTCGATATAATTGTTGTGGATTCTCCCCGCGATCGCAAGCAGCAAATTTCACTGACTGCGTGATAATTATAGGTGAAGGAGTCGTTTCCCAATCCAATATTATCTTACCACCAAATGCACCACAATTTTGATGATATGTAGTAAATTGTATCGCTTTATCTACCCAATCTTCTGATAAGAGACAATCATCATCAACAAAACTAATCCATTCACTAGTTGTGTTTTTAATTCCACATAAACGGGCATAAGTTAGCCCTTGTTTTGTTTCTACTATCCTACGCAAGTTAGGAATTAATTGTGAATTCATGTGCTTATCAACTATCTTAGAAGTTTCGTCTGTACAGTTATTATCTACTACTAAAACTGCCCATTTATGATTCAAACTCACTTTTTGTAAAGAAAGCTTCGTCAGAACACGATCTAGTAATTTAGCATTGTTGTAAGTGCAAATTATGATATCCATTGGTTAATAATTGCCTCAATTAAATAAATTGTTTAGTTACCAAATGTCATCTTTTGCTAGTCGCATACCGACTTAGCAGCACAGAGACTGTATCTTTATGAGTTTTTGCTAACCAGAATAAGAGAATCATATTTTGGATTAAAAACATTAGTGATTGGACGATGTAATTATTAGGAAGGATGAAATGAATTAAGATGACTAAAGAAAACCACGAAAGCGGAAATAACAACCATTTGAACCAAAAATAAGCCGGAATTGATAAACGCTTCATGCCAAATACAGTGACTAGGAACGTTGTTAAATATCCAGAATTTCCTAAAATTGCTCCGATTAAGCCAAAATTATATGCACCAACAGCGATTAGTAATAGTGAAGAGAAACTACCCAATAATTGAATCAAAGCACAAGTCTTAACTGCCTTTGTTGCTAACAAAGAGTAGTAACCAACTGCATGACATGAATACAATGCATAAATTGCTGTGGCAATGCAAAATAAAGTTATATATTCGCTTGTAGTTTGCTGGGAAAAGAATATCCTGACAATTAATGGAGAAAGGGTAATTAAACTAGCTCCCATTCCTAAAGCAACCAGCCCATTAATTTGGGTAGCCTGTTTGACTTGCTGTTTTAGTTGATGCCGATTAATGTCTTGATGTTCTATTAGATTGCTTAAACTTGGGAGTAAAGGCTGTACAGGTAATGCCGAAAATGAGTTGATTTGTGCGGTGACATCAGTAATTGCTGCATACACCCCAACCATCTGAGTCCCTAGTAAGCTGCCGACAACTAACCGATCGCCTCGACTAAAAAGCGTACTTCCTAATGTATCCACCCACATGATTAAGCTGTAGCCTCCTACCGCCATTGCTTTTTGTTGATTCCAACTCAAGCGAGGGTTTATATCTTTAAGTAGCGATCGCACGATCCAAATATGACTCAATAAACTCACTACACTTGTTAAAGCCTGCCACTGCATTAACTCAACTGTGCGACCCCCAAGCGTTGCTACTACCAACATTCCCACACTCAGTAGCACGCACTGCATTGTATTCAGCACGTTCATCAAGTCATAACGCTGATAAGCTTGTTCGACACCAACCAAAGCTTGTTGCAGCAATCGCGCTGCTACTACTAGCCCACCAATTTGAATAGCCTGTATAACTTTTAGCTGTTGTTCTTGCCCTAATTTGGGAAATAAATTGATAATTCCTTCAGCACCTATCCAGAGAGCAACTGCTGCTAAAGTTGCCAATATTAGCATTGCTCCAAAAGTTACCGTCAAGGTTTGCGACAGACCATCAACATCTTTTTTTCCTAAGTCCTGGGAGACAAATACAGTTGTGGCTGTCGAAAGACCTGCTTCTGCTAAAGTAACCATTACCACCACCGCAGAAGCCAGAGTCCATAACCCATACTCTTCAATTCCAAGTATGCGAATTAATACGGGGATAATTAGTATACCTAGTGCAATTCTGATTAATCCTGCTACTGAGTTATAAAAACCATTTTTAAGTAAGCTGTTTTTCACTAAAAATATTCTCGTTTAATACAATTAATTTATATGAAAATATTAAGACAATTGAAACAAGCCGTTATTAGACAATTAGGAAATGTGTATATTAGGCAACTTCACTTCGCCCTTGCGATTGCGTAGCTTGCCGCCGTAGGTATCGCTGCTATTTTTGTCGTAATAACCCTTTTGACTGTAGTAAATAAACCACTATCAGCAGTAACTCCATTCACCACCATTCCCAAAACGGGCGATCGCACTTGCTTTAACATCGTCTTCGCAGTCTTGGCAACAGCTAAGTCAAGCACTCCGGGACGTACAACTAGCAATATCCCATCTGCCATCTTGCTCAATATCAAGGCATCACTAAACAAACTGAGTGCTGGAGTGTCAATAACTACACAGTCATAGTTTTTAGCAGCCTCTTGGATCAATAAAGACATCCGTTGCGAGTCTAGTAGTGCTGCCGGATGAGGTGGAATTGTCCCAACGGTTAGCACATCTAAGTTAACCAATACTTCTTGGATAGTGCGGGAAAACTCTACTTGACCGACTAAAAGATTAGTCAGTCCTACCAAGTTAGGTAATTTCCAGATTTCTTGTTGGCAAGAGTGACGCAGATCCGCATCTACCAACAGCACTTTGCGTCCCATATGTGCTTTAGCTATTGCCAGGTTAGATGCCACAAATGACCTGCCTTCACCTGGAGTTGAACTAACCACAGCAATTACTTTTGGCGGTTTATTGAAAACAGTAAAGTCCAAGTTCGTCTGAAGCATCTCAAAGGCTGAATTAACTGCCGAGTAAGGATTGTCTCTCATTGGCAGTTCTACTAAAAACTCTGCCTCACCACCCTGAGATTTTTGACCAAAGTGAGGAATTGTACCGAGCAAGGGATAATCAAAAAACTGTTGAGCTTGCTCAATAGTTTTCAGGGATTGATCCATAGCTTCTAATATTAAAGCTATCCCCACACCCACCAAAATTCCTAAAAATCCACCCAGCGCCAGGTAGAGCGTAATTTTGTCAGATGCTTTATCAGGAAGTAAAGCCATAGATACCACCTGTGCATTACCGACATTTTGATTGACAACTACATCCACTTCTTGCGATCGCTTTAGTAATTCCTCATAAATTCCTCGTGCTACTTGCAACTGTCGCTCTAGCTGTTGCTGTTTTTCTTGCAGTTGGGGTAAGACACCCAACCGTTTTTGCGAGCTTGCGTATGCATCCTGCAAAATCTTAATTCGATTGGCTAATGCTGAACGTTCCACATCCGACTGTACCAACTGAGCAGTTAGAGTCTGTTTGAGTTCCCCCATCTGTAAATTTTGCGTTGGTACATTTTCGCTGCCGGCGTTTTCCGAAATTCGCATTGCTAACTGTTGTTTCAGAGCTGCTGCTTTTGCTGTCAAATTAGCGATCGCTGGATGTTTATTTGTATAGCGAGTCTGTGCCACGGCTAACTCGCTTTCGGTTTTTTGATATTCTGCTAGTACCTCCTGCACACCTTTTGATTGACTTAAATTGCCCATATCCACAGCTTGCTGCGAATTCAATTTCAATTGACGTTGCAGAAGTTGTGAGCGAGTCTTGGCATCTACCAAGTTTGACTGAGCTTGAGTTATTTGGTCAGATAAGTTATTGAGCCTTTCCACACCTGTGCTAGCTTCTTGGTCTAAGGCAACTACTTTGTTTTTTTCTTTAAACTGACGCAAAGCTGCCTCTGCTTTAACTACCCTTGCCTCAACTTCAGGCAATTGGTTACTCAAAAATCTCTTTGCAGCTCTTGCCTGGGCTTGATTAACACTAATATTATTTTCCAGGTAATATTTCATCACCGAATTCACAACAGCTGCGGCTTCTTTTGCATCGCTACTGCTGTAAGAAATCGCCAAAATATCTGTACCCCGGATACTTTTAACCTTGAGTTTTTTAAGAAACTCATCTATTTTTAGAGATATCCCTTTCTTATCTGTGAGGCTTAGATTAGTAATGGTTTTCTTAACTATTGGATTGGAGCGAATTATCTCTGCTTCTGTATCCAATGGGCTGCTTAGTTGAGTCACACCGCTTAACTCTCCAACTTGTGCTGAGGGATTTGTCAGCGAAGAAACGCGGTCAGTTTTACTGAAAAGCAACTTGCCTTCTGCTTCATAAATTGGTTTTTGCCTAATAGCCATTAAAGCTGACAGTCCAAAAATAGAGGCAGCAACCGCAGCTATGACTAGCCAACGCTTTTTCAGAATCAGCGAGTATTGTTGCAAATCTAGGTAGTTTTGGTCTTCTTGGTTAGAGGGCATGGAATATATTGCAAATGCCTAAAATACTTACTAATTTTGTTTTCCAATCAAATTTGGTAAGACAATCATTTATACATATTTAAATGTAATTTCCCGTAAAATTAATGTATAAAAAGCACTAATAATTGTGTATTTTTTCTCTTTACTTTCTTTTTTGTTACATCTTTTTAGTTTTGTCCGAGAAATATTATTTAAATGTGAAAGTATTTTTAATATTCTTTCTCTGAAATTCTATATTACTTTGAAAGTATTTGAATTAAATAAAACTTTAACCTTCATACAAAATCATGCATCAGTATATAAATTTACAAGTACTTAAGTTAGACAATTTTTAGTTTTACTGTAGCACATTCGGATTTTTAATTTAGGCATTAATAGCATGGTATGTAAATAGATGCTGGCGTTATTAAATTAACTACGCATTTAGAAAAACGTAAACTATGACAACTAAGTTAGCGCAATAAACCAAACTCTGTAAAACAAAACAATTATGCTAGAACCCTCTTCTATACTGGTTTCTGGATGTTACCTTTTGCCTTATCCCAACTACGAATATTTACGCCGACTACTTAATTCGAGAATAGTTACTATTACATAACTCCCACAACTTGTAATCATCTATATTCATTTGACAGTAAGACTTTAGCCGTTTTAATAAAATTTTTTTCACCGAGTTTATCGTGCTGTTAATACTAACTTGCAAAGTAAAACTACGCTAATAATTTAAATTTAATTTTCATATTGACTACATTTATGGCATCATGCAAATAGAAGAGGAACAAATTAGAATCTGTATTCTAAGTTCGACAGCTAACTAAGTAGTATGTAAGTGTTATAAACATAATACATAAATATGCTGACATTCTTCTTGCATTCCATAATATCCAATAGTCAATTTACTCGAAACATAGAGTATCACAAAGGTTTCCTTGACACGTAATTTTTGATACAGCAAAACTAGCCTTATTACTATCATATTTGAATCTCTTGCTTGCTGCCTTTAACAAACAAATAAATACCAGGATACTGAAGAATCAGAAAAATAAATGACTCTTACAAGTTATGTCAGTTACCCTGCAAATAGTAGGTTGCCAAATATAGTCCGCAGCCTACCTATATTGCTCTTGTTAGGGGATATTTTGGGGTTGCTAATTTGTTTAGCCATAGCACAATGGTTGCGTTTAGATCAGCCCTTACATTGGCTAAATCCGTTGCCTTATGCATTCGTTTGCACGATACTTGCAGCGTTTTATTTAGCAGATGCGTACCATCCAGATCGGCAAGTCGCAGGTTTAAGAGCGCCTGCTCGAATTATTGTTTGTAACATTGCGATCGCATTCTTCATTTCTGCCCTTATTTACTTGTCAGGTATTGCCCAAGATAATCCGGTATTGTGGCGGAGTATCTTTTTACCTAGCTTGGGAATCTTTACCATTTGGGCAGTAATATTGCGCGTAGTGGCAGTCAAATTGGTGCGATCGCAAGCTCTGAAAAGTCGTTGGTTAATACTAGGAGCGGGAGATAATGCCATCAAGTTTGCACAAAAATTGCTGGGACTTAATCCTCTAGGAAAATTGACTGTTTTAGCAGAGGAAAATCAAAAAAACATAGACTTACCAAAAAGCAATCTGAGTTATCAGGGAAATCTGAGCGAGTTGTCGCAATGGAGTCAAGAATCCTGGTCTGGGGTTATAGTTACAGCCCAGATCAATTTTTCCAAGTCTCAAGCACAACAGTTAATGCAGATCCGGTTGCGAGGTATTCCCGTTTATACATTGCCGGATGTTTACGAAACATTTTGGTATAAACTACCTTCATCGCTACTACAAGATAAATGGTTGGCTTTTAGCGATGGTTTTAACCTAATGCCTGGTTACTTCAGTATGAAACTGAAGCGAGTTATCGATCTCATATTGATCCTCTTTTTACTACTATTAGTTGCACCACTTCTGTTGTTTGTTGCATTACTAATTAGATTAGATAGTCCTGGCCCAGTATTGTACAGTCAGCAGCGAAGTGGGTTGTATGGTAAACCATTTAGAGTTTATAAATTTCGCTCCATGTATCAGGATGCAGAAAAATTGGGTGCGCAGTGGGCAAGTCAACGCGATCCACGGATCACCAGAATCGGATACTGGCTACGTTTGTTGCGTATTGATGAATTACCCCAAATATGGAACGTCTTACAGGGTGAAATGAGTCTGATTGGGCCTCGTCCAGAACGGCCAGAATTTGATGTCAAACTCAAAGAGGCCATTCCCTACTATGAAGTACGCTATCTGGTCAAACCGGGAATTACAGGCTGGGCACAGGTTATGTATCCTTATGGAGCATCTATAGAAGATGCTTACGAAAAGCTTTCTTACGATCTGTATTACATCAAAAATTATTCCATTTGGTTGGATTTAGCGATCGCCTTCAAAACCATTCGAGTTGTTTTGTTAGGTAAAGGTAGATAAGGAAAAAGAAATGAAAAACAAAATATTGGTAACTGGCGGTGCTGGTTACATTGGCTCCCATGTAGTTCGTCAACTGGGGGAAGCTGGTTATGATGTCGTGGTCTACGACAACTGCTCTACAAGTTCACCAGCATCCGTACTACAGGGGAAACTAATTATTGGCGATTTAGTAGACAGCGAGAATCTTTATCAAGTTTTTGCCCAGCATAAATTCAGCGCCGTCTTACACTTTGCCGCTAGTCTGATTGTTCCAGAATCAGTAGCTCATCCCCTCGACTACTACGCAAACAACACCCGCAACACCTTAAATTTACTACGCTGCTGTAGCGTTATGGGTGTTAACAAGTTCATCTTTTCCAGCACAGCCGCAGTCTATGGAGAAGTAAAAGACAATCCTGTTACTGAGTCGAATCCTACACAGCCCATTAATCCTTACGGACGTTCAAAGTTGATGAGTGAGTGGCTGATCCAAGACTATGCAGCAGTATCTGCGCTAAACTACGTAATTTTACGTTACTTTAATGTAGCAGGTTCTGAACCAAGTGGACTATTGGGGCAAATGTCACCGAATGCCACTCACTTGATTCGGGCTGCTTGTGATGCGGCACTCAAGCGCAAGCCGGAAGTCCGAATTTTTGGTACTGATTTTCCTACACCTGATGGAACCGCAATCCGAGACTATATTCACGTTGAGGATTTGGCGACTGCTCACTTAGATGCTTTGGATTATCTAGAAAAAGGAGGGGAAAGCCAAATTTTCAACTGCGGTTATGGGCAAGGATACAGCGTGCGGCAAGTTATTGAAAGAGTCAAGGCTATTTCTGGTGTAGATTTTCCCGTTATTGCCGCACCACGTCGTCCGGGCGATCCTGCCTGTGTTGCAGCTTGTGCTGATAAAATCCATAGGGTTTTGGGTTGGCAACCAAAACACAATGATTTAGACGAGATTATTGACACAACTATTACTTGGGAAAAACAGAAGAGTAACTTAGCAAGACAAAGGCATCTAAATATGGCGTATGCATAATTAGATTAAAATTGTGATAGCTAATTAACCTTGTACTCTGGAATTCACATAACGTGAATTCGACAGATCGTATAGTGTCCGTATAATTAGCTCAATCAAAAAACTTCTTAGAGGTTTTACTATGCAAAATTGTCCCTCTCCGATTCGGAGAAGGACAGACTTGAGCTTTACTTTAAAGCAGGGAGAGGTTCGTCTAACTCACGTTTAAATAGGCATTATCATTAAATAAAGGCACGCAATTACTTATGTTAAAGGCGGCGGACAGTTCAACATCTGACTCAAAACCTTTTTCAATCAACTCTTTACCAGAACTGCATTTTTTCAAGTACCCCAGTAAATCTTGTTGGAAAGCTTGAAATGTTGCCACAGCCACTTCAGCTTCTGGTGATAGACTGCCATTTAAATAACTAAGAATTGCTCCAGCACCAATCAAATCTTCAAATGCAGGTCGTAGGCTACCATCTTCTTTCCACCTTTCACCAGCAGGAATCACAGAGATTTTATCACCATACTTTTGAGCAAACTGCGCTACAGCTTGGCAATTTCGCAAGCAACCAGCCAAAGTTGGTGTATTCCCTGTATGTAAAGTCAGAAAAGAACCATTAGGTGACGGTAAAACTAGTCTAGTTCCAGCAGGAATCTGAGTCACCGATTTTGGCGAGAGGGAATATCCAGTTATAGTCCAACGTTGTCTATGACTTGCCAATTCTGCTTGCACTGACTTGGCATAATCTATAGCTGATTCATCTTTATATGCGTAGGGAAAAATTATCGCGCCTTTATTTGTGGCAATTTCTACACAGGTAGAAAAAGAGAGAACGTCAACTATTACAATTACATCACTGATGGGAGCGAGTTCAGCAACTCCTTGCGGCCCCCATTCACAGCGTAAATTAAACTCTGATTGGTTGTAAATCATTGGTGCGATCGCAAAAGACAATATGATAAAAATAAAAGCATAGATAAGTAAGGCAGTGTAAATTCTTAAAGGTTTGTAGTCATCTAGGAAACGCTACGCTAACACATACAAACTAAAGGTTAGCAGTAAGTAGGTCAGCAGTTATAATCAACATAAAACTTCAAGGGTCAAAATATTATGAATTTAACTTTATCTGATGATTTAGATAAAATTTCAATTATGTTTTTATCTGTTTAGCTACATCTAATATTTCTTTAATTGTAAAGTAAATATAGTAAAATACTGGTATTCTATTAATTTCTATAACACCGTATTTTCGACTTTTCACGTCTTTAGAAGACAGTTTATGTTCATACCCACGGTAATTTGGAGAAAGATTTGCTAGTTGAATTGGAGTGCATCTTTCATCAAAAGTTATGCTCCATTTAATTTTTAATTCTAATTTACCATTAGAGCCTCGTTCTAAGTCATGAAATAAGTTTTCATAAAAATAGCTTATTTTTACTTTGTTGAAATCTTTAAAATCTTCTTCTGTAATAAGTTTTGAATACGATAATTGAGTTCGGATGACACCAGCAGGATATATTTTTTGAAAAAATTCATCTACTTGCGTAAACATATAATTCTCTATAGCCTTCTTTTGCCCATCGTTAGCAAATGAAATAAATGGAACGTAAGCACTCTCAAACTCTTCATCTACTGAACAAGTACCAATTATATTTTGCTTCAAATTCATAATTTATCTTCTAAATAAATAGTTTGTATTAAAGAGAAGTTTGCCCTAAAGACTGTTATACCTTTAAGGTTTAGCTCTGGTTCTAATTCACCCAATGGTTCAGATGGTACTACGTCATAATAATAGGGAATAAAAAACTCATTTGCAGAAATATTATGTGTTTTCTGTAGAGCATATTCGTATGTAAGTTGTTTAACTAGATCATCTCTATATTTTTTGGCTGACTTTGGAGACAGTTGTTTATTCTTATAAAACTCCACTGGTACATTTTTATAATCAATTATTTTTATAGTTTTACCCTCTTGAAAGTTATAGTTTCCTGTTGTAATCTTACCTTCTAAAACTAAATCAGGGCGGATAAAACGCTGTAGTATTTTAATTTCACTTAGTTTCTCAATCTCATTCGATCTAGATGATAAATTGAATTTTCTCTCATTTAAATCAAATTCAATACAAAACAGTTCGTCCCATTCAAATTTTTCTGTTTTTTGTGCGACTTTCCCTGAATTATTGGAAATTTTCAAGGTTTTACAGTAAACCCATTGATTCCAGTATGCAGTTCCACCATTAGCTTTGCAATTTCCGACTCGATCTTTATCTTCTCCTTCTCTTTTTGAGTTCTGATACCCTGTCAGAGGTATGTCTGTATCGGCATAGCAAATTTCGTCGCGGTGTTCTTTAAAGAAATAAGTGTTGCACATATCCTCCCAAATCAGGGAAAATCCATGCACTCCCCAGAATTCACCATCACCTTGCTCAGGATTTATCTCACCGTAGAGAAATATTTCAATAGCTTCGTAAATTCCCCAATAGTCAGCATCTTTGTAGTAAGTATTTTTATCTATTTTATCTAGCGCTTCTTTGAGAATACTAATAGTCTCTTCAAAGGTATCTTTCCCAAAAATCGATTGGTTGCTAGTAAGATAATCTTCCTTAAAACGTTGAGAAAGAAAGCGTATATCTTGAATACGTTCTTTAATGTTATCTGGCACATCGCTATTTAACTGTTCTATAATCTCATCCAGAATATAGCAATACAGATTTACAAGGTCAGTACTTTCATAGCGTAGCGTCGAACGCGGCAGATCCATCCATTCAACATAAATTACATCGTCATTTAGATAGATAGCACGATCAAGGTATTTGTCAATTTTAGAATAGTCGATTTCATCACTACGTCTAACTTTCTTTTGAATTGAGTTTATTGCCAATTCATCGTAGGCTTCCAGAACTCGCTCAATCATTTTAATCTTACTATAGAGTATACAACCATCTCCTTCCTCGGTTTGTATTTGAACTCCACCAGATGAAAGAGTAGTCTGATCCTGATCTTGCTGAAAGTCAGGTTTATTTATGTTGAATCGGTTAGTATCTAAATTGTCTCGTTCAAATTTGCGAAAGGTGCGATACATTTTAAAAAATAAATTTCTTACTGCATCGAAATCACCTACTGGAAAATTCTCAAAGCCATTCGGAAGACAAAAATCAAAATTATCTCCAAATTCAGACTTGCGAATACCAATAAAAAAATCGTTGGAATTTTTGACTAGATTTAGACGAGAAAAATCAAACATAGTGTATAAAAAATTAATATTTACACTTGAGATTTTAACCGCATAATTAGTTACTAAGATTCATGATATTAGCAATGAGAATATTATGTAGTTTAATGAAATCTCCAAAAGTTACCAAGCTGCTTTTTGTGACATTTAGAAGTTTTATCAGTGGTTCTTTATCACGATGAAAAACGCTATCCCACAAAAAGAACATTAGTTTATTTTGTATCTGTTCAGCAGTTACAGGCTGTTTGATGAAGTAATACCCAATTTGCTTGTCTTCAATTCCACGAATTAAAGTATGATAGCTTTTGATAAAGTTATTAAGGTTTGTAATTAGCTTTCTCCATTCCTGTTCGTCTAACTCTCCTTCTTTTCCATATGTAGCTTTAACAGGCTTGCTGTTATCCCAGTTAACAAACTCCCAATCCCAACGACGCTTAAAGGCACTGTCCATAAAATAAAGGGAGTTATCAGAAGTGTTCATGGTAGCAAGGATAGACAAATTTGGAGGAATCCTAATAGTTCTACTTTCCAAATCAATTTTTAGAAACTTTATTTTTTCTTCAAAAGTTTTGAGTGTGACAGCATTAAAAGGATACAATTCATATTTTTCTATTTTCCCATCCTTTTCGTATAGTTCAACTTTCATTAATTCTAAAAGACTTCTAAATTCAAGTTCTGTTATATTAATTCCATAACTTGACCAACTCTTTTCATCTCTATCCAATAGTTGAAAAACTGTTCCAAAGATGCCAGATGAATTACCCCGATTAATTTCATCTATAACCAAGGCCACATTATTGGGTTCAGAAATCTGAGTTCCGTTTTTGTCATGGGCATCAACTATATTTTTATAAGCTCTGGATAGTGCTTTTAAAAAGTGTCCTTCATAGTATTTATACTCTACTCTTTCTTTTCTAGTAATCGGTACTAATTTACCCATAAAATCTCCGTAAGTATATTCTGGGTGGAAAACTGTTTTGATAATGTTTTCGGGATTAGTGGATTCAACTATACCTAAGTGATTAGGAATAATTTCGGAAACAATCCTGTGGCTTTTGCCAGTTCCAGGGCTACCGAAGAATATTTTCTGAATGGGTTTATTCATTAGTGGTGAAATTTGAGAAGCAACCATTTGTTAACGCTAAATGTAAAATTTATACAACCAATCAGTTTAACTCAACTTCCTGCAAACAGGTGGTAAAACTTCTTAGCTGTGAGCAACAAATATTCGATAAACTCAGATTGCCCCAAGATTTACTTACTATGTCCGATTCCCAAACCGTTAGTGCTGCTGTTGCCAAACTCTACAATACCTACCCCTTTCCGCCAGAAGCCCTGTTGGATGAACCACCTCCAGGCTACAACTGGCGCTGGAATTGGCTAGCTGCTCATAACTTCTGCACAGGTCAAAAACCCCAAAGGCAAGATATTCGGATTTTAGATGCAGGTTGCGGTACTGGTGTGGGTACAGAGTACCTAGTTCACCTCAATCCTCAAGCTTCTGTTGTGGGAATTGACCTCAGTACAGGCGCTTTAGCTGTAGCCAAAGAACGTTGTCAGCGTTCAGGGGCTAATCGCGTTGAATTTCATCACCTCAGCTTGTTTGATGTGGAACAGTTACCGGGTGAGTTTGATTTAATCAACTGCGTTGGTGTTTTGCATCATACTCCCGATCCCATTCGCGGGATTCAAGCTTTGGCGAAGAAGTTAGCTCCAGGCGGCTTGATGCACATTTTTGTGTATGGGGAATTGGGGCGCTGGGAAATTCAACTCATGCAAAAAGCGATCGCACTTATTCAAGGTGACAAAAAAGGCGACTACCGCGATGGTGTCCAAGTCGGGCGACAAATATTCGCCTCTTTACCAGAAAATAACCGAATTGTCAAATACGATAAACAACGTTGGTCACTAGAAAACAATAAGGATGAATACTTTGCTGATATGTACGTTCATCCCCAGGAAATTGACTACAATACTGAGACGCTGTTTGAATTAATTGATGCTTCGGGATTGGAGTTTATTGGTTTCTCGAATCCGAGTTTTTGGGATTTAGAGAGACTTTTGGGTAAAGCACCAGAGTTAGTAGAACGGGCAAAAGAATTGAGCGATCGCCAGCTTTACCGGCTGATAGAATTACTAGATCCAGAAGTCACTCATTACGAGTTTTTCCTCGGGCGTCCTCCCTTAATTAAAGCCGATTGGTCAGACGATAACGCCCTATTGGCAGCTATTCCCGAACTTAATCCTTGTATTGAAGGATTTCCCAGTCAATGTTTCTTTAACTACGATTACCAAATTGTTAATTTATCTGTAGCAGAGTTTGAATTTATGCAAAGATGTGATGCTAATTCAACAGTTGTAGAGATTTTGGCAGGTGTAGAACTGGGATTAGATGAGGTCAGAAAACTTCTTCAGCAGCAGCTGATTTTATTGACACCTGCTTAATCACACTTCAATTCGATACTGGCTTAAAGAAAAGCAATTTATACTCGTGGTGATGAGCGATCGCCCATCACCACTTTTGGTAAATTAATGTAGATTAAGAAAGTGCCCCAGAAACGGGGTATTGTGCATCTCAAAAGTTGGAGTTTTCTAGAATTTGCCAGTGGAGCAACGTTGTATAACAAGCCGCTACTCTACAATTTCCGATTTGCGGTACGCGTATACACTCTTCAAGCACCAGCTGATTTTATTGACACCGACTTCATTCAAACACCAAGATGCTATGTAACGACTTTGGAGGACAATTATTTACTCAAAAAACCTGGAATTGGAAGAAAATTTGAATTTTCAGGCAGAGATTATTGATTATTCACCCCCCTCACTCCCTGGCATCACCAGCCGCTCTCTCGCTTCTTAGAGCACGGTTTTACTGAATATCTAACGTTGACAAGAAGTTAATTGTTTTTTCCTAAAGTATTGTTACCGGATCGTGATATGATTCAGCTGACTGAATGTGCAGTCATCATAATTTAGCTGTACTGGTTTCAAGTCTCGTGAGCTTGTCAGACGAATCAATTGCGCCCACTCCGACAACGCAACAAGATGCTAAAACTGATTCTGGAGACACAGAATCAGGTAACTCTATGCAAGAGTTTTATCAACTCTTCCAGCGATTGTTGGTAATCACGCTTGTCTTGACGGGGGTTATTTTTATCTCTGTGTGGATTTTTTATTCCTTAAACATTGCCCTAAATTATTTAATTGGGGCGTGTACAGGTGTGGTTTACTTAAAAATGTTGGCTAGAGATGTTGAGCAGATCGGTAGTGAGAAAACCAGTTTGAGCAAAACTCGTTTTGCTCTATTTATGGGAGTCATGATCGTGGCAACTCAATGGCGTGAGCTACAGATTTTGCCCATATTTTTGGGATTTCTAACTTACAAAGCCACGCTCCTCGTCTATATGGTGCAAATTGCGTTCATTCCTGATTCTTAAAAAGTCAGGCTCACAAAGATAGTAATCCCATCCTCGCTCGTTGGGGAAAATGCTTGAAGAATGCAAATGCTTAGTGTCTTAAACGCCTTTAATTCTTTTCCCCTCGCCGAATTAGAAGTAGGACATCATTTCTACTGGCAATTAGGCAATCTTAAAATTCATGGGCAAGTTTTTCTCACCTCATGGTTTGTGATTAGCATTTTAGTAGTGGCTTCAATAGCTGCTACTCGCAACGCACAAAGAATTCCCAAGGGCATCCAGAATTTGATGGAATATGCCCTAGAATTTATTCGTGATTTGGCAAAAAACCAACTTGGTGAGAAAGAGTACCGCCCTTGGGTGCCATTTATTGGCACATTGTTTTTGTTTATTTTCGTATCGAACTGGTCAGGTGCGTTAATTCCCTGGAAGCTCATCAGGCTACCTTCGGGCGAATTGGCAGCTCCCACCAATGACATCAATACGACTGTTGCATTAGCACTGCTAACTTCCTTAGCGTACTTTTACGCGGGTTTTAGCAAGCGGGGTTTAGGCTACTTTAAGAAATATATAGAGCCAACACCCGTTTTGTTGCCGATCGCAATTCTTGAAGATTTCACCAAGCCCCTCTCCCTAAGCTTCCGGCTATTTGGTAATATTTTGGCGGATGAATTGGTAGTCGCGGTGTTGGTGCTGCTAGTTCCTCTATTTGTACCTCTGCCTGTAATGGCCTTGGGTTTATTTACCAGTGCCATTCAAGCCCTGGTTTTTGCCACCCTCGCCGGAGCATACATTCATGAGGCAATGGAGGGACATGGTGGAGAAGAACATGAGGAGCATTAAACTTCTCAGTTGATAGCACGGTTCCAAGAGCATTTTGCTCAAAACATCGCAAAGCGCGATCAAAGAACTCATGTGCAGCGTGAAAACCACGTTTCTAGTCGTTAACGTACTTTTGTTAGTTTTGTAATCAAAGCAAGGAAAATCAACATGGATCCATTAGTTCAGGCTGCTTCAGTTCTCGCTGCTGCTTTAGCGATTGGTTTAGCTGCAATTGGCCCTGGTATTGGTCAAGGTAACGCTGCTGGACAAGCAGTAGAAGGTATTGCTCGTCAACCTGAAGCAGAAGGAAAAATTCGCGGTACTCTGCTATTAACCTTGGCATTCATGGAATCCTTGACTATCTATGGTCTAGTAATTGCCCTGGTATTGCTGTTTGCTAACCCCTTCGCTTAATACCTGAAAATTTTGTGAGTGTGGAGACGTGAATTATCACGCCTCTACAATCGAAACATTTTGGGTATCTTAATAGTTCTAAAGTTCAGTTGACCCTTGTTGGCTATGGGTCTCTAAAATATGAAAGGTTGGATGATGTTGCTAGCCATGAAAACTGCTACTCCAGCCAAAGAGGAGACAAATGTTTGATTTCGATGCTACCTTGCCCTTCATGGCATTGCAATTCCTGCTATTAGCAGCTTTGTTGAATGCAATTTTCTATAAGCCACTGACCAAGGTACTAGACGATCGCGATAATTATATCCGAACGAATACCCTTGAGGCGCAAGAAAGCTTGGCTAAAGCCGAGCGCTTGGCTACCGAATATGAGCAGCAACTTGCAGACGCTCGCAGACAATCGCAAGCGACTTTAGAAGCAGCTCAACTTGAAGCTAAGAAAATTACTGCCGAGAAAATAGCTGAGGCCCAAAAGGAAGCTCAGTCTCAACGAGAACAAGCTTCTGTTGAAATAGAACAACAAAAGCAGGAAGCTTTTCGCACCTTAGAGCAACAAGTTGATGCTCTAAGCAGGCAGATTCTAGAAAAACTATTGGGGCCAACTCCAGTTAGATAAGCTAACTAGACTGGCTCTGTGAAAGCATACGCGCAACTGGGCCCGAGTCCAGAGCGCTTAATTAAGTGTCAAAAAAAGGCACTTTTTTCCCTTCAGGGGAAAGATACTTAATTTCCTTACGGGGAAAAGATACTTAATTTCCCTGCGGGGGAAAGATAATCAATTTCCCTTCGGGAAAATACAACGTATTAGCAAGCGAGCAGCGCACTTGTAAATGGGTATCATGGGGACATTCTTATTACTTGCCGCAGAAGCGAACGCTGTTCACTCTGAATTGGCAGAAGGCGCAGCAGAAGGTGGTTTCGGTCTAAACCTAGACATTTTTGAAACCAATCTGATTAATCTAGCGATTCTGATTGGCATATTATTCTACTTCGGACGTAAGGTTTTAAGCAATATCCTGAACGAGCGACAATCCAATATTGCCACCGCAATTCAGGAAGCAGAAGGGCGCTTAAAAGAGGCAAAGACTGCCCTTTCCCAAGCGCAAGAGCAGTTGAAGCAATCTCAGGCAGAGGCACAACGCATCCGCCAATCTGCTGAAGAAAACGCCATCAAGGCTAAAGAAGCTTTGTTAGCGAAGGCAGTGCAAGACGTAGAACGCTTGAAACAAACAGCAGCAGCAGATTTAAACACTGAAACTGATCGAGCGATCGCTCAACTGCGGCAAAGAGTTGCTACACTAGCATTGCAAAAAGTCGAATCACAACTTCAAGGCGGGATTGCTGACGATGCTCAACAAAGTTTAATTGACCGTAGCATCGCACAACTGGGAGGCAATGTATGACAAGTCAGGTAGCGACAGCCGAAGTAGCCCAACCTTACGCACAGGCACTTTTGTCAATAGCGCAATCGAAAAACTTGACAGAAGAGTTCGGGCAAGATGCGCGGACTTTCCTGGGACTGCTCAGGGCAGACAAACAGCTACACAACTTCTTCAGCAACCCGTTTATTCAGGCTGAGAACAAAAAAGCTCTCATCAAACAAATACTCGGTGAAGGTTCTAACCCCTACTTACGCAATTTTTTGCTGGTATTGGTAGACAAGCGGCGCATTGCCTTCTTGGAATCGATTTTTGAACAGTATCTGGCGCTGTTGCGGCAGCTGAACCAAACCGTATTAGCGGAAGTAATTTCAGCCGTTCCCCTCACAGAAGCTCAACAGCAGGCGATCATCCAAAAGGTCATTGCCATCAGTAATGCTCGCCAGGTAGAACTAGAAACCAAGGTAGACAGTGAGTTAATTGGTGGTGTGATCATTAAAGTAGGCTCGCAGGTAATTGACGCCAGTATCCGGGGTCAGTTGCGCCGCCTTTCATTGCGCTTAACTAATAGCTAGAAAGTTAGGAGTTAGAGAGACGCGATTAATCGCGTCTGTACAGGAGGTAGAGAGATGCGATTAACCCTTGTCTGTACAGTTAGGAGTTAAGTAAATAGTAATTTATTTTGACTTTTAACTTGTAATTTTGGCATTTTTAACTCATCACTCCTAACTCTTAACTCCTAACTGAATTAATTTTTCCGTCTCGAAAGCAAACAAGATAGACACATGAGCATATCAATTAGACCTGACGAAATTAGCAGCATTATCCAACAACAAATCGAGCAATACGACCAAGAAGTCAAAGTTGCTAACGTTGGTACCGTCCTGCAAGTAGGTGACGGTATTGCCCGGATTTATGGTCTGGAAAAGGCTATGTCTGGGGAACTCTTGGAATTTGAAGATGGCACAATTGGCATCGCCCAGAACTTAGAAGAAGACAACGTGGGCGCGGTGCTGATGGGTGAAGGGCTAGAAATTCAAGAAGGTAGTTCTGTAACCGCTACTGGTAGAATTGCCCAAGTACCCGTAGGAGAAGCCTTAATTGGCCGAGTTGTAGACGCTTTGGGTCGTCCCATCGATGGTAAGGGAGACATCAAAACATCAGACAGCCGTTTGATTGAATCTCCAGCACCAGGTATCATCGCTCGTCGCTCTGTACACGAACCCATGCAAACTGGGATTACAGCTATTGACTCGATGATTCCCATCGGTCGTGGTCAACGGGAATTGATTATTGGCGATCGCCAAACCGGTAAAACTGCGATCGCGATCGACACCATCATCAACCAAAAAGAAGAAGATGTAGTTTGTGTCTACGTTGCGATCGGTCAAAAAGCTTCCACCGTTGCTAACGTGGTGCAGACATTGCAAGAAAAAGGCGCAATGGATTACACCGTCGTCGTCTTTGCTAGTGCCAGTGAACCAGCAACCCTACAATACCTAGCTCCTTACACAGGCGCAACTATTGCCGAGTACTTTATGTACAAAGGCAAAGCTACCCTGGTAATTTACGATGACCTTTCCAAGCAAGCCCAAGCTTATCGCCAAATGTCCCTGTTGCTACGTCGTCCACCCGGACGCGAAGCTTACCCTGGAGATGTATTCTACATTCACTCTCGTTTGTTAGAAAGAGCAGCAAAGCTTAGTGACGAATTAGGTAAAGGCAGCATGACCGCCCTACCAATCATCGAAACCCAAGCTGGTGACGTTTCAGCATACATCCCCACCAATGTAATCTCCATTACCGATGGTCAGATATTCCTATCTTCTGACTTGTTTAACGCTGGTATCCGTCCGGCTGTAAACCCTGGTATTTCAGTATCCCGCGTGGGTTCTGCCGCTCAAACCAAGGCAATGAAAAAAGTTGCCGGTAAGATTAAATTGGAATTAGCCCAATTTGATGACCTACAAGCCTTCGCACAATTTGCTTCCGACTTAGATAAAGCCACTCAAGACCAGTTGGCACGGGGTCAACGGTTGCGCGAACTCCTCAAGCAGCCACAAAATTCGCCACTCTCGGTATACGAGCAAGTAGCAATTTTGTACGCTGGTATTAATGGTTACTTAGATGATGTAGCTGTAAATCAAGTAACTACCTTCACCAAAGGTCTGCGGGAGTACTTAAAGGGTAGTAAATATGCCCAAGGAGTACAAGGATCTAAAGCACTAGGTGACGCAGAAGAAGCTGCCTTGAAGGAAGCACTCACCGAATACAAGAAGACCTTCAAAGCTACAGCGTAATTAGTCATTAGTCATTGGTCACGGGTCATTGGTACAGAACTAATGACTACTGGCTAATGACATAGACGCTTCTGCGGCTTCCCGCAGGGTAGGACAAATGACTAACTACTAAGGAAAAAATTATGGCCAATCTAAAAGCAATACGCGATCGCATCCAGTCGGTCAAAAACACCAAAAAAATCACAGAAGCCATGCGCCTCGTAGCTGCGGCTAGAGTGCGTCGGGCGCAAGAACAAGTGCTAGCAACTCGCCCCTTTGCCGATCGCTTGGCACAAGTATTGTACGGTTTGCAAAGCCGTCTGCGCTTTGAAGAAGCAAACCTACCACTACTGAAAAAACGCCAAGTTAAGTCAGTTGGGTTGTTGGTTATTTCAGGCGATCGCGGTTTATGCGGCGGCTACAATAATAACGTTATCCGTCGTGCAGAAAACCGCGCTAAGGAAATCAAGGCAGAAGGTTTAGACTATCAATTTGTGCTCGTCGGGCGCAAAGCTACACAGTACTTTCAACGCCGTGACCAGCCCATTGATGCTACCTATAGCGGTTTAGAGCAAATCCCTACTGCTGCGGAAGCCAATCAAATTGCTGACCAACTACTTTCCTTGTTTCTTTCGGAAGAAGTTGACCGCATCGAATTAATCTATACCAGATTCATTTCCTTAGTTAGCTCCCGCCCTGTGATACAAACCTTACTGCCGCTCGATCCGCAAGGTCTAGAAGCAGGCGATGACGAAATCTTCCGCTTGACAACTCGTGGCGGTAAATTTGAAGTCGAACGCGAGAAAGTGACTAAGCAAGTCCGCCCGTTGGCTCCTGACATGATTTTCGAGCAAGATCCAGTGCAGATTCTTGATTCTCTGTTGCCCCTATATCTGAGTAACCAGCTATTGCGAGCACTGCAAGAATCGGCGGCTAGTGAACTAGCTGCACGGATGACAGCTATGAGTAATGCCAGTGAAAACGCGGGTGAATTGATTAATACCCTCACACTGTCTTACAACAAAGCTCGACAAGCTGCTATTACCCAAGAACTCCTTGAGGTTGTAGGTGGTGCTGAAGCCCTAACTTAGAAAAATACTTGTTGTGGATCATCGTAAATAGCCAATTGCTAATGGTTTTAAAATTAGCGATTGGCTATTTTGAGTAATTGGAGCCATACATCCTGATTTTGTTAATTACGAATTACGAATTACGAATTACGAATTCAATAATCGCGTACTATAATTGAAGTATGAAGCGCATGGGTCCGTCACGGTTTCGACAGGTTGGCGAACGCTGCTCTGTGATTCAGGTCGAGAGTGAGTCTCCTCTCGGAAATCAAAGGCTCAAACAAAAAGTAAATGCGAATAACATCGTTAACTTTGCTCGTAAGGATGCTCTAGTAGCTGCCTAAACACCTCTTATAGGTTCGAGCGTCTTTAGTTTGACTCCGTTAAGGACTGAAGACCAACCCCCAACGGATGCTCTAGTAAGCGTTCTCTGGTTGGCTTGCTAGCTAAGATTAAATCAGAGCATCCTACGTTCGGGATAATGAACGATTCCCGCCTTGAGGATCAGAAAGGCTAAACCTGTGAATGAGCGGGGGGTTAATACCCAATTTGGACAGCAGTTCGACTCTGCTCGGATCCACTAAAAATAAGTAACAAAATCCACCTAAACACTTTAATGTTCAGGTGGATTTTGTTTTATTCTGACTTTTCACGGTATCCAGAAAATCTCTCTCCTAAAAGGCTACGGTGTACACACAATTCGTGAAATTCCACATGACGCTTGGTTTTGTCCTCTAGCTCTGGCTGTTGCATTGCTCCGGGAAGCCCGTCATTGCGAACACAAGTGCGTGTCGCAGACAAGCAATAGCTTTAACTACAAGATTATGCGATTACTTCGCTCCGCTATCGCTGCGCTCGTAATGACAATTTATTGGGTCTAGAAAGCTTGAAACCCTTGCAGATAGGACTTGTGTCAATACTACTCGGTTAAGCATTTTGAACCCAAGGTTTGGTTTTGGGAAAGGGTTACTGGGTTTGGGTTAAAGGTTTTTAATTTCCCTTTCCCCCTTCCCCTTTCCCCCTTAACCGACAAGTATTGGGACTTGTGTATACACGGTAGCTCATGTCGGGAAGGGGGTTAGGTTAATTGTTAGCTTTTCCAGATGATGTGAAAATTCAGGCTAATTATTCTGTTCTTGGGGTTGTTTGCGTGCGCTTCCAAACCTCCTTCCCCTTTTCTTAAGTACCCGTCGTAATCTATCTGCACTCAACTTTACTTGACGCTCAGATGCTAGTTTATTTGCTAATTGTTTAGAGTTATAAGTCTGTGGCTCTTGAGCTAAACAGTTTTCTAGATAAAGCAAATCTGATTCTGAATATCGGGGTTTTCCCCCTCGGCCAGGAGCATCCCATAAACCTGCTAAACCCATCTTTTCCCAGCGATGAAGGGTTTGGCGGACTGTTGAAATTGCCCAGTTCAAACCTTTAGCAATTTGCTCATTTTTTAAGCCGCGAGTATTCAGCAGTAAAACTTGAGCACGATCCTTGGTACGTTGAGGAACATCTTTGGCTTTTCTTAACTCTTCTAAAGTCAGCTTTTCTTCTTCAGTGAGAAAGACTTTTAATCGGCATCCCATAAATAATAACCTTTTATACAGTCAATTTTTGCCATTTTTATGTCTATTCATACCTGCATACTTAATTATTCGTTGTATTAAAAAGTAACCTTTTAGAATCTGAACTACAACCATTAAGAATACAGGTATCTATAAGACTGCTACGTGAGAACTATTGCCTTGAGAACACTATCAAAGTTTGCAATTTATCATCGAAAATAGATTTTTGTAATATGTTAAGCACATCAGAAATGACATCATTAGCGTGCATAGACAAATTTATTCGATAGCCTGAAGCTGTAGCTTATAGCTATGACAATAAGCGTTTGTTGGCGTTGTCATAATTAATGTCTAAAGTCGATAATAAAGGACTGTATCATTAAATCTTTTAGATGATTCGTATCGTTACGATGATTTATAGAAACTTTAAAAATCATTTTTATGATAGTTTACTTTTAAATGGGCAGAAAGAGATACACAAGGCTAGTTTCTTTTGACTCAACTCATCTTTGGAAGTTTGCTTTGATTATCCCCAGGCTAATGTCTATTTTAGCAACTTTACATAAAGTTTATATTTTACGTAACAAGATTTTTGTTGAAGACAAAATTATATTCAATTATCTTACTTTTCCTACCTTTCCTACTTTTCCCACCTTTCCTACCTTTCCCACTTTTCTACTTAGTTATATTAATATTTGCAGTAATTACGAACAAAAAGATCCCCAAGTTATTGAAGAACTTGGGGATCTAATTACGGTTGGAACCTAAATCTATTCTTGTAATAAATTTATTTTTCTATCGCTCAATATTGTGCGCCATAATTATAGAATTTCTTTGTAAATCCCGATACTCATAGGTCATTTTCAAACAGAAAAATTACTATAAAAGTGATATGGGTGTGATGTTTTTGAATTTTTATTGCCAAATAAGATGCTCAAAGTGATATTTTTGAATTAGGATAAAAAAAGATAAATAGCAAAATTAAATACTCAGTAAATTCTTAGGAATAAATTAATATTTAGTAGATTTTTGGAGTCACATTTTTTGCTAAAAAACAGCAATATTTGATACAAGTTAAATTTTTCAAAAACTGATATTCATTACAACTTCAAATAAAAATAATAGAGAGAATGGGGGCAGAAGAAAAACCTGTTAATTTGCGCTCGGAGACGAATAATGGTATCGATGTCTACGACCGGCAAGGCCCACGAAGAGAACGTTCAACATCGGCTAACTATACAAACTGTAGAAATTGCCCCTAATACAACGGCGATTCGCTCTCTTGATTGGGATCGCGATCGCTTTGATATCGAATTCGGACTGCAAAACGGTACAACCTATAATTCATATCTAATTAGGGGCGAACAAACAGTTTTGATTGATACTTCTCACCAGAAGTTTCGCGATCTGTATTTAGAGACCCTTAAAGGTCTTGTTAACCCCAAAACAATTGATTACATAATTGTTAGTCACACAGAGCCAGACCATAGCGGCTTAGTAGAAGATGTACTCCAGTTAGCTCCTAGAGCTACAGTTTTAGCCTCAAAAGTTGCACTTCAATTTTTGGAAGGTTTGGTTCACGATCCTTTCTCGAAGAGGGTTGTGAAAACTGGCGATCGCATCGATATCGGCAAAGGCCACGAAATGGAATTCGTGAGTGCGCCTAACCTGCACTGGCCGGATACAATCTTTAGCTTTGACCGCAAAACCCAAATTCTTTACACCTGTGATGCTTTTGGGATGCACTTTTGTGACGATCGCACCTTTGATGAAGATTTAGAAGCGATTGAAGCTGACTTTAGATTTTACTACGACTGCTTGATGGGCCCTAACGCTCGTTCGCTGCTGAATGCGATGAAGCGGATGGGTGATCTCGGAAAGATTAATATTATCGCAAATGGTCACGGTCCACTATTATACCACCATTTAGATGTTCTGACCGGGTGTTATGAAAATTGGAGCCAAAAACAAGCTAAAGCAGAAACCACAGTTGGCTTGTTTTTTGTCTCAGAGTATGGATATGGCGAGCGTCTTGGTCACGCAATTGCTGAAGGTATCCTGAAAACTGGCGTTGGGGTAGAAGTACTGGATCTGAGTACTGCTGAAAGCCAAGAAATTCAAGAACTAGCCGGGAGAGCAGCTGGCATCATTATCGGGATGCCCCCAACTACCTCCGCCGCCGCCCAAGCTAGTATCAGTTCGGTGCTAGCTGTCGCCAAGAACAAGCAATTTCTTGGGCTGTTTGAATGTTACGGTGGGGATGATGAACCCATTGATACACTCCGCAGACAATTTCTTGACTCTGGCATCAAAGAAGCTTTCCCACCCATTCGGATTAAAGAGACTCCCAGCGCATCAACATTCCAGTTGTGTGAAGAAGCGGGTAAAGACATCGGACAATTGCTAGTGCGCGATCGCAACATCAAGCAAATTAAGTCCCTTGATGTCAACATGGAAAAGGCGCTGGGTCGCATTAGTAGCGGACTATATATAGTCACCACCAAAAAAGATAACGTCTCAAGTGCAATGCTGGCATCGTGGGTAACGCAAGCGAGTTTGCAACCATTAGGATTCACAATTGCCGTTGCCAAAGACCGCGCCATTGATTCCTTAATGCAAGTAGGCGATCGCTTCGTCCTCAACGTTTTGGAAGAAGGCAATTTTCAAGAACTCAAAAAACACTTCCTCAAGCGCTTGCATCCTGGTGCTGACCGCTTTGCAGGAGTCAAAACTCAAACCGCAAAAAACGGTTCCCCGATTCTGGCAGATGCTTTGGCATACATGGAATGTGAAATACAGACCAGCATGGAATGCAGCGACCACTGGATTTTATACTGCACTGTCCAAGAAGGTCGTGTCTCCAAAAACGATGGATTGACAGCCGTTCGCCATCGCAAAGTAGGTAATTACTACTAAGAAATTGGGAAGAGGTAATAGGTGACAGGGGACAGCAAAGAAAACTATCCCCTGTTTCCTATGATCCATACCCCATAACCTATCCCCTACCCCCTATTCCCTATACCCTGTTCCCTATTCCCTATTCCCTGTTCCCTGTTCCCTATTCCCTATCCCCTATCCCCTGTCCCCTAACTTTATCCAACAGCTATGACCAATTCCAAGCCACGCGACGTACAAGTTCTACCAATTGCTACAAATACTAAAGCGATCAGAGCACGTAGTTGGTCACGTCTGCGGTTTGAAATTGAATACGCACTTGAAAGAGGTACTACCTCCAATTGCTATTTAATTGAAGCTGATAAAACCGCACTTATCGATCCACCGCCAGAAAGCTTTACCGAAATTTATTTAGAGGCATTGCGGCAGACTTTAGATTTACAAAGTTTGGATTATATAATCCTGGGTCATTTTAGTCCCAATCGAGTTGCAACCCTCAAAGCAATTTTAGAACTGGCACCACAGGTAACTTTTGTCTGTTCTCTTCCCGGTGCAAACAATTTGCGTGCTGCTTTTTTAGAGCAAGATTTAAATGTCTTGGTGATGCGGGGGAAAGAAACTCTGGATTTAGGTAAGGGTCATGTTTTGAAATTCCTACCCACTCCCAGTCCGCGTTGGCCGGAAGGACTTTGTACCTACGATCAGCAAACTCAAATTCTCTACACAGATAAGTTATTTGCAACTCATCTCTGTGGTGATGAAGTGTTTGATGATAACTGGGAAGCGCTCAAAGAAGACCAGCGTTACTATTTTAACTGCCTGATGGCTCCCCAAACTCCTCATGTGCAAGCAGCTTTGGAGAAAATATCAGATTTGCAGGTGAGAATGTATGCTGTGGGTCACGGGCCTTTGGTACGCAGCAGCTTAATCGAACTCACCAAAGCTTATGGAGAGTGGAGCCGTTCTCACAACGATCGCGAAATTTCCGTTGCCCTACTTTACGCTTCAGCTTACGGAAATACAGCGACTTTAGCACAAGCGATCGCTCTGGGACTAACTAAAGGTGGAGTTGCAGTTAAATCAATCAACTGCGAATTTGCTACCCCTGATGAAATTCGCATCAACCTCGCACAGTCAGAGGGTTTTATCATCGGTTCACCTACCATCGGTGGTCATGCACCAACTCCCATACATACTGCTTTAGGGATTGTGCTATCGAGTGGTGACAACAGCAAACTCGCTGGGGTATTTGGTTCCTATGGCTGGAGTGGCGAAGCCTTTGACTTAATCGAAGGTAAACTCCGCGATGCTGGATATCGCTTTGGTTTTGACACCCTGAAGGTGAAGTTTAAACCTGATGATGTCACTCTTAAGTTCTGTGAAGAATTAGGTACAGACTTTGCTCAAACACTGAAAAAGGCTAAAAAGGTACGCGTACCTCAACAAGCCGCTACTCCAGTGGAACAGGCTGTTGGGCGGATTGTTGGTTCCGTTTGCGTGATTTCAGCTAAACAAGGAGAAGTGTCTACCGCAATGTTAGGTGCTTGGGTTTCTCAAGCTACCTTTAACCCACCCGGAATCACAGTTGCGATCGCTAAAGAGCGAGCGATCGAATCTTTGATGTATCCAGGCGGTAAGTTTGCCTTAAATATTCTACCTGAAGGCAATCATCAAGAATACATGAAACATTTCCGTAAATCTTTCGCGCCTGGGGAAGATAGATTTGCCAACTTTAGTACAGCAGTTGCAGATAACGGTTGTACTGTCCTCACCGACGCTCTAGCATATTTGGAGTGTTCAGTCAACCAACGTCTGGAATGTGGCGATCACTGGGTTGTGTATGCAACTGTGGATGAAGGTAAATTACTCAAACCTGATGCTGTTACTGCCATCAATCATCGGAAAACAGGTACTCATTATTAGATAGTGGGGAGTTTAACCTAACGAAATCGCTTTTGAGAAAATTCTCTTTTTTCTTCTGGGATGGGCAAGATTGCTCATCCCATTTTTTTGTCGATATGCAGAGTCGCCCAAATAAATTTTAGTTATCTATCTTGAGGCAGATGTCTGAGATTTTTAAGTTTTAGATTATACACAATATATCCTTGTGTTACAAAACGATCTATTGTTTTAAAGGCACTCCGACAATACTCTGATAAATTTCTGAGATGAATAACCCTGACTACGAAATATCTTAAGGGCGATCGCTCAGTGCAGCTAATGTCCAACAGTCGCAACATCGAGTCAAAGGTTGTTTCTGCCCTGCGGCAAAATTTTCATCGCCTAAACACCAGAGTTATCAAGGAGTCTAAGCCAAGTGAATTCCAATGAAAACAACACTGACAAACCATCTTTAGAAATCAACGCTTCTCGCCAGTTTACCGCTTGGCTGTATGAGCAAAACCTCAGTCTATCCTTCAGTACCTATCAAGCAGGGAAGTTATTCTTCATCGGCTTGCAACCAAACGGCAAATTATCTGTATTTGAACGTAGCTTTGAGCGCTGCATGGGTTTGTATGCCAATGGCAACAGCCTGTATATGAGTACCTTGTACCAACTGTGGCGATTTGAAAACATTATCGAACCCGGACAAAACCACCAAGGCTACGATGCTCTCTATTTGCCCCAGGTGAGTTATGTGACGGGAGATTTGGATATTCACGATATCGCTTTGAGTAAAGCAGAAGATAAAAATTTAGAATCACAAAAAATATTATTTGTCAATACTTTATTTAGTTGTTTGGGAACAGTCAGCGAAACCCACAGTTTCGTTCCTCTATGGCAACCAACTTTTATCAGCAAGCTAGCGGCAGAAGATAGATGTCACCTGAATGGATTGGCAATGCAGCAAGAAAAACCCAAATACGTTACTGCTGTTAGCCAATCGGATGTATCTGAAGGCTGGCGGGAGCATCGGGCAAATGGGGGCTGTGTCATTGACGTAGAAAGCAATGAAATCGTGTTGCGGGGGCTTTCCATGCCCCACTCCCCCCGATGGCATCAGGAAAAACTCTGGCTACTCAACTCAGGTACGGGGGAGTTTGGCTTTGCCGACTTAAAGCGGGGAGTATTTGAGCCAGTCGCCTTTTGTCCGGGATATCTGCGTGGTTGTGTATTTTATGGCAACTTTGCAGTAGTGGGAATTTCCCAACCCAGGCATAACAAGACTTTTAGCGGCTTGGCTTTAGACGAGAAATTGCACCAGAAAAACGTTGAGCCTCGCTGTGGGTTACTAGTGATTGACCTCAGAAGCGGCGATATTGTCCATTCCCTGCGAATAGAAGGAGTGGTGCTGGAATTGTACGACGTAGTAGCACTTTTAGGCATACGTCGGCCAATGGCGATCGGGTTTCGCAGCGACGAAATTCGGCGGGTGGTAACGGTGGGATGAAAAGCAATTCAAAATTTCAGAGGAATTAATATCAACTGTAAATTCACAGTTAGTAACAGAAATCACAAGTCTGATTATGTACACCCTTACCAATGTATCTGTAGCAGAAATTTCGTGAAATGGTAGGTGTGACTTTTCACGGAATGCAGAATCAGAAAAATAGTGCGTGCAATTTCAGTATTAAAGCGGAAATAACATAAATTCACTCGCTGAAATTCCGCAATTGCAACCAAGACAATTGCAAAAGCGCAGTGTAGCCTTTAACTAGAAAAACAGTACCAAGGACTTCCTAGACAAAACTTTTATATTAAATTATTGTTCTTATGACTCCAAAACACACCAAAATTAAATTTCCCCTTTGGCAGTATCTGAACCAGCCTTTATTTAGTCGCGATACTAAATTAGTATTGAATCCTCAACGCTTTGCATTAATCTGGCGTCTTCAACTTTTAGAACGCTGCTGGACTAAAGAATGTGACGCCAAAGGGCCTCAACAGCATTAGCTATCTGAAAGCCAACAAACTAAGCCTCGTCTACAGAACGAGGCTTTTTGCCGTCAAGTAAAGCACTGACAGTCATATCTCCCATGACATTAATGGCAGTGCGGCAGCGATCCAGAAACCAGTCTACAGTAACTAGCAAAGCGATGTACTGGGTAGGTAAGCCTACAGAAGTGAATACTAGTGTCATCGTTACCAGTCCAGCATTGGGAATATTTGCCGCACCTACAGATGCAAAAATTGAGGTGAGGATAACAATTAACTGCTGTCCCAGACTTAGATGTTGTCCAATTAGTTGGGAAATATACAACGCAGACATTGCTTCATAGAGGGCAGTGCCATCATTGTTGAAATTTGCCCCGACTAATGCCCCCAAGGCAGCAGAGGATTCCCTTAAACCAACTTTTGTTTGCAAAACTTCAAAAGTTATGGGCATTGCCGCCGCAGAAGAAGAAGTTGAGAAAGCAGTCAAAAAAGCGTCAGAACCGCCAGCGAGGAATTTTAACGGGTGTACCCAAGAACCAAATTTTACTCTGGTAAGGTAGTAGCACGCCTGCAATACCAGCGCTAACAGCACCGCTACGATGAATGCACCCAAAGATTTAAATGGTGTAAATCCCTGCATAGCAACTGTTTTAGCAACAATCCCAAAGACTGCGAAAGGTACTAAGGCAATTACCCAGTTGAGGACACGAACTACCGCTTCAAATAAAATTCCGATGACATCCTCAATTGGCTGGAATCCATTCTTCCCTTGGGCGATTTGTTCAGTTTTTAATGCCCGCAGAACGATGCCAAAACTTAGAGCAATCACAATCAGTTGGATGACATTATTATCAACTAATGGCTTCAGGACAGCTTCCGGTACAGCATCTTTGAGTATTCCCCAAGGGTCAAGACTCTGAGGAGTTATTTCTGTACTGGTTGAGGTGGCTACATTGCCCCAAGTTCCCGGACGCAGTACATTCGCTACGAAAAGTCCCACCAAAATAGCCACGGTAGTGTTGGTTAAAAGTAACACTGCCAACCGCCGTCCGGCTGTACCAGGGATATTGGTAGTCATTAAGGTGTGTAGCACTGCTACCAGAATCAGGGGTGTAGCTAGGGCGCGGAGAGCCTTTAAGACCAATTCAGCCGGAATTGCTAAATTGTTGATTAAAGTGGCGTTGCTGGGATTAGGATTCCCTGCACCAAGGGCAATTCCGACGCTGACTGCGGCTACTAGGGCGATGAGAATTTGCAATGTGAGAGGGATACGCTGCCACCAAGGGCGAGCTTTGGTTTCAGGCGAAGTAGTACTCTCTTTTTGACTCATTAGTTAGATGCTGATTAACTGCTGTAACTATTAAAACAACACTGATGATAGTGACAATTTCGGAAAAAGAACAGCTTTAATTTTATGTAAAAACTGTTAATCTAAGATTCCGTTGCTTTGCAAAATCTAGCTCGAAAGGGTATACCACAAGGTAGGCCCCTAGAGATATCTTGGCTTGTGGTTGGAGACGCTTATGTCCTTTGTCCCTTTACATATTCACAGTGACTACAGTCTACTTGATGGTGCAAGTCAGTTACCAGAGTTGGTGGATCAAGCGATCGCACTGGGAATGAAAGCGATCGCTCTTACCGATCATGGTGTCATGTATGGAGCCATTGAACTGATCAAAATCTGCCGTAGTCAAAATATTAAGCCGATTATCGGCAATGAAATGTATGTAATTAATGGCGATATCGAGAAACAAGAACGCCGCCCGAAATATCATCAAGTCGTTTTAGCTAAAAATACCAAAGGTTACAAAAATTTAGTTAAGTTAACCACAATTTCTCACCTTAAAGGTGTTCAAGGGAAAGGAATTTTTTCTCGTCCTTGTATTAATAAAGATTTATTAAAAGAATATCATGAAGGCTTGATTGTCACCAGTGCTTGCTTGGGTGGGGAAGTCCCCCAAGCCATTCTCAGTAATAGACCAGATGCCGCCCGGAAAGTTGCTCAGTGGTATAAAGATATTTTTGGTGATGATTATTATCTAGAAATTCAAGACCACGGCTCCCAAGAAGACCGAATTGTGAATGTTGAAATAGTTAAAATTGCTAGAGAGCTAGGCATTAAAATTATTGCTACGAATGATTCACATTTTATTTCTTGTTTCGACGTTGAAGCCCACGATGCTTTGCTATGTATTCAAACTGGCAAATTAATTATTGAAGATAAGCGGATGCGTTATAGCGGCACAGAATATCTCAAATCTGGTGAAGAGATGCGGCAGCTATTTCGCGACCATTTGCCGGATGATGTGATTGCCGAAGCTGTAGCTACCACCGAAGAAGTGGCCGATAAAGTCGAGCCTTACCATATCATGGGTGAGCCTCAAATTCCTACACCTCCTATTCCCTCCGGTCATACTGCTGACACTTACGCCGAAGATGTTGCATGGAGTGGACTGTTAGAACGCTTAAATCGCAAATCTCGCCAAGAAGTCGATTCCGTCTATAAAGAAAGATTGGAATACGAACTGAAAATGATTCAGCAGATGGGTTTTTCCAAATACTTTTTAGTTGTATGGGACTATATCAAATTTGCTAGAGATAATAATATTCCTGTGGGGCCAGGTCGGGGTTCGGCGGCTGGTTCATTAGTTGCTTATGCAATGCGGATTACTAATATTGATCCTGTACATCATGGGTTACTATTCGAGCGCTTTTTGAACCCAGAACGTAAATCCATGCCTGATATTGATACAGATTTCTGTATTGAACAACGGGATAAAGTTATTGAATATGTCACTGATAAATATGGTGCAGATAGAGTTGCCCAAATCATTACTTTTAACCGTCTAACTTCTAAAGCGGTTTTGAAAGATGTCGCCAGAGTGTTGAATATTCCATACGGGGAAGCTGACAAAATGGCGAAAATGATTCCTGTGGTGCGGGGGAAACCAACGAAACTCAAGGTGATGGTTTCCGATAAAACTCCAGAACCAGAGTTTAAAGAGAAATATGATAAAGAACCCCATGTTCGCCATTGGCTTGATATGGCTATGCGAATTGAAGGAACTAACAAAACTTTTGGCGTTCATGCAGCAGGTGTGGTAATTTCAGACGAACCACTTGATCAAATTGTGCCGCTACAGAAGAATAATGACGGTTCCGTGATTACCCAATACTTCATGGAAGACCTGGAATCAATGGGTTTGTTGAAAATGGATTTTCTGGGTTTGCGGAACCTGACGCTGATTCAAAAAACTGTGGATTTGATTCAAGAAACGAGAGGATATCGGGTCGATCCTGATGAAATTCCTCGCGATGAAAGAAAAGCCCAGAGGATATTAGCTAAAGGTGAACATAGCAGTTTACCAAAAGATGTCCAAAAAACTTATGAGTTATTAGAAGCAGGTGAGTTAGAAGGGATATTTCAATTAGAATCTTCTGGAATGCGTCAGATCGTGCGAGATTTGAAGCCCTCTAATATAGAAGATATTTCTTCAATTTTGGCACTTTATCGACCAGGGCCATTAGATGCGGGACTAATTCCTAAATTTATTAACCGCAAACATGGTCGAGAAAAGATTGATTATCAACACCAAATTCTGGAACCAATATTAGACGAAACTTATGGAATTATGGTCTATCAAGAGCAAATCATGAAAATTGCTCAGGATATGGCGGGATATTCCCTAGGACAAGCTGACTTGCTGCGTCGGGCGATGGGTAAAAAGAAAGTTTCTGAGATGCAAAAGCAGCGAGAAAAATTCGTAGATGGCGCAGCTAAAAATGGTGTTCCGAAAAAAGTTGCGGATGAATTATTTGAGCAGATGTTGAAGTTTGCTGAATATTGTTTAAGCTATGACACGGAGATATTGACCGTAGAATATGGATTAATGCCGATTGGGGAAATTGTCGAAAAAGGCATTGAATGTACTGTATACAGCGTTGATGATAATGGAAATATTTACACGCAATCTGTGGCACAATGGCACGATCGCGGAGAACAAGAAGTGTTTGAGTATTGCTTGGAAGATGGTTCACTGATTCGGGCAACAAAAGACCATAAATTTATGACTGTTGATGGTCAAATGTTGCCAATTGATGAAATATTTGAACGGGAATTAGATTTGATGCGGGTTGAGGGTTTACCGGAATGAGGGCAATACGGTTCGGTTGATGACAATTATAGATCGCAAAGATGGGATAAATGATCATAAAGACGCGATACATCATAAAGACGCGATAAATCGCCGTCTCTACAAAAGACTGATTATTGTAGAGACGGCGATTCATCGCGTCTCTTGCCTTAATTGCGGTTTTCCCCAAAGTATGGTTTCCTGCTTGTAAATGGCAATTCCTGGTTTTGCTCCTTTGGGTTTGTAGACGTGTTTTAGCTGAGTGTAAACTACTGGAACTTGCTCACCCTGACGAGCGCGACTGTAATATGCAGCAAGATTAGCTACAAATTGCAAATCAGCTTCTTCGGCAACAGCACCCGGTTCTAAACGTAGTAATACATGACTCCCTGGAATTTCTTGAGCGTGGAACCATAAGTCATAATCTCCAGCTACACGAAAGGTCAATTGGTCATTTTGGCGATTGTTACGACCGATTAATACTTCAAAGCCGCCGGGTGTAAGGTAACGATGAAAATTGGTGCTGGGAGGTTCGTTTGCACTGCGACTACGGTATTCGGGATCTTCTAGATACTTTTGTCCAATCAATTCTTCGCGGATTTCTTCTAAAGCTCGCAAATCTTCTGCTGTTTGGTAGGTGTCTATCTGAGCGATCGCAGCTTCTACTTGTTCTAAATACTCAATTTCTGTCTGCACTTCCAATAGTAGCGGTTCCACAGCAGCACGAGCGCGTTTCAGTTTTTGGTGCTGTTTGTAAAGACTTTGGGCATTTTGGACGGCATTTTTATCTGGTTGGAGAGCGATCGCAATTGGCAAATTTGTATCAAAATCAGCAAGGATAATTTCTTTCATCCCCGGTTCCCAGTTTTGCAGGTGAGCCATCAATAAATCAGCTTTTTGTCGATACTCATCGGCTTGATCTGATTGCTGCAAGCGCGTCTTAAAGGTTTGAGCTTTGTTACGTAATTTCGCCAGAATATTATTCAATTTCTGACTCAACTGATGGCGCAATTGGGAAAATAACTGTTGGTCAATTTGGTTACTGTAATAACAGTTAAGCAACTCTTGGATATTTTTGACTTTTTCAACTGCACCCCAACCCATGACGGTGTAACCATCTTTTGTCCAAGCGGGTTGAAATTTTCTGGAATCCAAGGCTTGCAGCCATTCTTGCCAACGCTCAAACAACCGTCGCCAGTCGTCGGGGTTGAGAGTATCGGTGGATGTTTCTGGTGCGATATTTGCTTCTAGCAGCATTAACTCCAGCAGTGCTGAACTCAAGCCACTATAACTTTTCAGCAATTGCCGCTTGATTGCCCCTGGTACTAAACTTACCCGTTCTTGCCAACGTTCTTGAGATTCGCTCAAACTGGGGACAGTCCCAGTTAGTTTTGGCGGTGTTTCATAAGGTTGTCCGGTTTGGATGGGACGAACACTAGATTGTTGCTGACTGACTTGATGAGCGGCGGTGATAATTATATTGTTAGCGTCGGTGAGAATGACGTTGCTATACTTGCCCATGATTTCTGCATACACATGATACAGGGCACTTTCTCCAGGACGACGGGCAAATTGCAAATCAATAACACGCTCCCAAGGAGCGATCGCTTCAATCGCCACCAGCGCCAAACCACCCAATTGGTGTATCAGTTGTTGACTAAAGGTAAAAGTATCTGGCGATCGCGGTGGTGGATCACCAATACAAATATGTGCAGCTTGGGGATGCCAAGAAATTTGTAGCCAATCTCGCTGTTTTAGGGTGCGTAATGCGATGGCAATAGTGTAGCGATCGCGCTGGTAAACCTGTTCTGTCCGCGAGGGCAGCCAGTTAGCGCGGATTTCGCTACAAGTAGCTGTAAGGGTGGTGAAGTCAACTGGTTGCATGGCCATTCGCGTTCAAAGGTCGATGCTCAGTATAGTTCCAAATCACATATAAGAATCCGATTTGATTACTGAACTTACTTGCGTAGGGAGGGAACTCTTAACAGGGAACAGACAAGAGAGTGTCGAATCCCAATACTGTTCGGTTAAAACAAGAGACGCGATGAATCGCCGTCTCTACAATAATCAGTCCTTTGTAGAGACGGCGATTCATCGCGTCTCTTGTTTTAACCGAACAGTATTGGGATTCGACACTCTCTTGTCTGTTCCCTGTTAAGAGTTCCCTCCCTACGCAAGTAAGTTCAGTAATCAAATCGGATTCTTATATGTGATTTGGAACTATAC